>Ga0206931_1035_pt2 | contig 44093 bp, 34 predicted proteins | sample Alteio_BWOrgHeat_17_FD_152946 | JGI IMG/M metagenome (GOLD analysis project Ga0206931, IMG submission 152946) | Enriched cells from forest soil in Barre Woods Harvard Forest LTER site, Petersham, Massachusetts, United States -... | ecosystem: Environmental > Terrestrial > Soil > Temperate forest >...
TGGCGGTGGGTATCACAAGTTACCTGCTGATTTTTATAGGGCTTGCAGCCTTTGTTTTTGTAAGTGCATTTTGGGCTAAAAGGTTTAAGGCAGTTACCATGGTTATAAGCCTTGCTGCCGTTACTATTTATTGCCTGCCAGTTGTAGCAGCAATCAATCAAAACAGTTATTTGCCCGCTCAGTTAAGCAGCGCCTTTAACTATGGGCAAGACCCAGGTGACTCAAACAAGCCTTTTAGTTTTATAAAAATGTTTACAGGCATTTCCGTTACTGATATTGCACCAACTGTAATTACTTATAAAACAGTTGATGGCAAAGGTTTAACGCTTGACCTTTATCCATCTTCATCCAAACAAAAAAGCCCGCTTATACTTATTGTGCATGGCGGCTCTTGGGAAAGTGGCGATAGCAAACAGTTTATTGATTTCAATAATTATTTTGCTAACAGGGGCTACAACGTAGCAGCCATTAATTACAGGCTGGCGCCAGCCTATAGATCGCCCGCGCCAATGGATGATACAAAAGATGCCATTGCATATCTTACACGCAATAGCGATAAATACAATATAGATACAAGCAATATTATTTTAATCGGCCGTTCAGCCGGTGCGCAAATTGCCCTCGTTGCTGCATATGTTGCTCACAACCGAAATATAAAAGGTGTGATTGATTTTTATGGCCCTGCTGATATGGTGTGGGGCGGGCAGGTTAAAGTAAATAAGCTTATGCTTAATACAAACCAGATATATAAGGATTATTTTGGCGGTGTGTACAGCGAGGTGCCGCAGGTGTTTAAAGAAAATTCTGCGGTTGATTGTGTTGATTCGTTAACCATGCCAACGCTTATTATACATGGCAGTATTGATGCAATGGTATCGCACATACACAGCGAGCATTTGAATGATACATTAAGCAGGCATAATGTTCCGCACTACTTTTTTAGTTTGCCATTTGCAACCCATGGCTGCGATTATATAATAAGCAGCCCCGGTGGCCAGGTTACAACTTATGCGGTAGAACAATTTATACACGCAGTCATAAAGAAATAATGGGTAATCAAGATGTAGACATTTCGCAAAATTCTTCGCTCCCCACTTTAGAGCCTGTCCCGAATACCAGTCGGGAGGATGGGGGCGGCTCTTCTCTCGCTATCATAGGCACCGGTATAGCAGGCATGGGCTGCGCGCATTTGCTGCAGCATAAATACAACCTAACAATTTTTGAGCAGAATAATTATATAGGAGGACACACCAATACTGTTACGGTTGATGAAGATGGCACGCCTGTTTATATGGACACAGGTTTTATGGTGTTTAACTATGTTACCTATCCTAACCTGTGTAAGTTATTTGAAGAAATAAAAGCCCCGGTTAAGAAAACCGATATGTCTTTCAGCGTACAGTATGTGCCCACAGGGCTTGAATATTGTGGCTCGGGATTAGGTGGGTTGTTTGCACAAAAGAAAAATATATTCAACCCACGCTTTATAAAAATGCTTATGCAAATAAGCAGGTTTAATAAAGAGAGCGTGAAGATATTGGATGATACAGCCTATGATAATTATAGTATAAAGGAATTTATAGATGAGTTTGGTTTTGGGGAGGATATGCTTTGGAAATACCTGGTACCAATGAGCGCCGCTGTTTGGAGTACACCAATGGATAAAATGCTCGATTTTCCCGCTAAAACGCTGATACGCTTTTTTAAAAATCATGGCTTTTTGGGATTGAACACACAGCACCAATGGTATACGCTCGAGGGTGGCAGCGAGAGCTACAAAAAAATTTTGATTGAGCCTTTTAAAGATAAGATACAGGTAAACAATGGTGCGGTTAAAGTAACAAGAGAAGATAATATGGCGGTTGTATATACTGCCAACGGCAGCAGGCAGGTGTTTGATAAAGTGATATTTGCATGCCATGGGGACCAGGCGTTAAAGCTGCTTGATAACCCAACAGCAATGGAGCAGCGGTTGTTATCGCCTTTTAAATACCAGGAGAACATTGCTACGGTACACACAGATGAAACTGTTATGCCCCGCAATAAAAAAGTATGGAGCAGCTGGAATTACAGGATTGAAGAACATAATGGTAAATTGTTGCCCACCACAATTTACTGGATGAACAGCTTGCAGGGGGTATCAAAAAAGAGGGATTATTTTGTTTCTATCAACGCCATACCCGGTAGCGTTAATAATACAAAAATCATAAAGGAGATAATATACGAGCACCCTTTGTTTGACGTGCCTGCCATAAATGCCCAGAAAGAGTTAAACAAGCTAAATGAGGGCGGCCCCTTATACTATTGCGGCAGTTATTTTAAATATGGCTTTCATGAAGATGCGTATGCCAGTGCAGTGGAGCTTTGTGTAGGGCTATAAGTTTATGCTGTCCTATCTACGAAATACGAATTATGTACGAATATACGAATGGGTGACATCGCATGTTTTCCTTATGCATCGCGATATTGATTTCAACGAATACGAATCACGCCAACGGCGTGACGAATATACGAATGGTCGGCGGCGCGAGATTTCTTAAGGCTATGTATAGTTGGGGATGACGCCAATTTCAGGCTATATTCAAAAGCCTTTTGTAGTTTACGCCATTAGGGGTGAAATTTATAAGTAATGCTAATTGAAGCTTGCTTGTTTTCAGGTATTCAACAACCTGGTCAATATTCGCCTTTGAATAAAATTGACTCTTTTTTAGCTCTACAATTATTTTTTCTTCAACCAAAAAATCAAAATACATCCTGCCAACCACTTCATCTTGAAATTTTAAAGGCGAGTACACTTGCTCTTTAAATAAGATTTTTTCCTTTTTAAAAGCAATAGCCAGCGCTTTTTGATATAGTTTCTCCTGGTGTCCAAAGCCTAATTCATTATATACTTCGTATGCGCAGCCAATTATTTTGTAGCTCAATTCAGGGTGTACGAGATCGTCTCGCCTTAACTTTTCATTCATAATGCATGCATAGTCAAACAATAATACGAAATTTTAAAGCTATCGCATATTAGTATCATTAAAATAAAGTAGCATTACCGTCATTTCACAACGGAGTTACTCAAAAATATTTGCGCTGCTGACATTCGTATATTCGTACAAATTCTCTTTTCGTAGATAACCGAAGCGGGCTAAAATATTTACACTGCCAACATTCGTATATTCGTACCTAATTCGTATTTCGTAGAAATCAATACGAAGCACAAGTAAACTTGAAGTTAATACATGAACTCCTGCCTCTACCGTTGCCTTGTAATGCATAACCGTTTGGAGCCAAAACCGCACAAGTTTAACTACAACGTATTTATGTTTTATATTGATTTGGATGAGGTGGAGTTGCTGCGTAAAAAGTTTTTATTAATAAGCCATAACAAATTTAACTTTTTCAACTTTAAAGATAACGAGCATTTACAGCTGCCTGCCGGCGATCCTGACACATCAAAAAACATCAAGCAACATATTGTTGATTATTTAAAACAGAATGGAGTTGAATTTAACGGCGGCAAAATAATGCTGCTTACCAACCTTAATGTACTGGGGTATAATTTTAACCCGGTGTCGTTCTATTTTGTTTATAATGCTGATAATACAATCCAATGTTGTATAACAGAAGTGAGCAACACCTTCAGGGAAATGAAGCCCTATTTCTTGGGTAAGGAACTGTTACAGGATGGCAGGTTTCATTTAAATACAACAAAGTATTTTTATGTGTCGCCGTTTATTGACCATGATACCAATTTTGACTTTAACATAGCCATACCTGCTGAAAAGTTAAACATACGTATTGATGATTTTAAAAACAACAAACGCTTTTTCATCAGCACGCTTACGGGCAAGCGAAAAGCCCTTACAAATGCCACGTTGTTTTGGTACAGCCTGCGTTTTCCGCTGATAACAGTAAGGATCATGGCCCTTATTCACTGGAACGCCTTATTGCTATGGCTAAAAAAAATACCATACCACGCCAAGACAGCAAACCTCCAGTTGCAAAAAGACGTATATAGAAAGTATGAAAAATAATGTGGTTTCTGTATATTCGTATTTACCGGGATTGCTGTAAGCCATAAAATTGTTCAACTTTAATTTTTATTTCTCTTCCAAACATGTCATCTACCAGTACCGCGATAGCTATAAATTACAAGAAAAGCTTTTATGAAAAAGTTATAATCGGCCTGCTTAGTAAAATGCAACTGGGTAAGCTGTACCTTACCATGCCCACGGGTGAAACAATACAGATCGGCTCAGGCGAAGGTGACATAACAGCAAATATTGAAATAAAAAATACGGCCTTTTTTCAAAAATGCGTACTTTTTGGCGATGTAGGTTTTGGTGAAGCTTATGTTGATGGCGATTGGGATACGGACAATATTACCAATGTAATAAAATGGTTTTTGCTTAATGTTGATAACGCTCCCTCGGTATCGGGCAGTAACACAAAAACATTTATACTAAACACGCTTAAATTCTTCAACAGGCTGTCGCATATAAAACGGGCAAACAGCCTTAATGGTTCAAAGAAAAACATATCCAAACATTACGATCTGAATAATGATTTCTTCGCCTTGTTTCTCGACCCTACAATGACCTATTCTGCGGCATATTTCAGGGAAGAAGGTATGAGCCTGGTGGACGCTCAAATAGCCAAATACGACCGTTTGTGTAAACAACTGCATTTGCAACCGGCAGACCATGTACTTGAAATAGGCAGCGGCTGGGGTGGTAACGCCATTTACATGGCTAAAAATTATGGCTGTAACGTTACCACTGTTACCATTTCTGAAGAACAGTATAAAATGGCAAAAGAACGCATTGAGCGTGAAGGCTTATCAAATAAAATAACAGTCCAGCTAAAAGACTACAGGCATCTAACTGGTAAGTTTGATAAAATTGTTTCTATCGAGATGCTGGAAGCCGTAGGTGCAAATTTTTTAGATGTGTACTTTAGAAAATGTAACGAGCTATTGAAGAAGAATGGCATATTGGCTTTCCAGGTCATTACCTGCCCCGATTCACGGTTTGACAGCTTGCGCCGTGGTGTTGACTGGATTCAAAAGCATGTCTTTCCCGGCTCATTACTTCCATCAGTTGCAGCATTAAATAAAGCTGTAAATAATACCAGTAACCTTACCCTTGTTGATTTAAAAGATATTGGTCTTGATTATGCAACAACGCTTGTTAAGTGGGGCGAGCAGTTTAATAAAAATATTGCTGCCGTAAAAAAACTTGGGTTTGATGACCAATTTATACGCAAGTGGAGCTATTACCTTAACTACTGCGAAGCTGCTTTTACCATGCGGAATATAAATGTAATGCAGATGGTGTACAGCCGCCCCAACAACCTCTCCCGCTAAAAAATTACTGCTTGCAAATTAAGCGTATATGCCAGAATAATTTGTTTAGTCAACAGAAGCAGCTTTCGTTTCTTTAAACCCCGTAAATATTATTGCTGCTACTAAACAAAGCACAAATCCCACAACACCATTTAAGCGTATACCCTGGTCATGGTTAACATCCTTGCCATACACAAGCATCATACTAAATAATGCAATACCCACAGTTTGGGCAATCTTCACAAAAAAATATCGTACAGCAAAATATAGCGCCTCTTTGTTGGCGTTGGTTTCTTTCCTGTCACGCTCAATAATTTCAGCCAGTATAGCTACGGGCAAAATATTAAGCGATGCGAAGGGAATGGCTGCAACGCACACAAGTGCAAATATTTGCACATTAGCATCTATATCCGGCTTGCCTAAAAAATATACGCCCCCAAACACGCAGGCCAATAATAATAAAGAGATGATAATAATAATTTTTTTACCTGTTTTTCGCACTACCTTATTAACTACAGGATAAAAAATAAATGAAACAATTACCATAACCCCCATTATTTTATTGCCCATAGTTTTGGGTAACCTAAGCAGTATGGTTATAAAATAAATAAGGCCGGCGGATATAATGGTTATTGCAATAAAATAAGTAAAATCAGCTACAATAAAAAACCTGAAATTTTTATTGCCAAGTGTTTGCGCCAATGCCTGCCATAGCTTTGTTTTGCTTGGGGTGTTTTTAGAATATTTTTTTTCATCAATGCCAAATGCAGTAATCGCCATAGCAACGGCAGCTAACAAGGCCAGTATTAATACAGTATATTGCATAGACACAAGTACCGACATGCCCTTAAAGGATTGCTGTAATGTATTGGCAATATTAAAAGTGTTGGAGGATATGCCTATCCCAAAAACATACCCTGCAGATTGCCAGGATGACAGGCTAACTTTTTCCTCTGGTGTAGGCGCCAGTTCAGGCAGCAGGGCATTATAAGGTATTACAAAGGTTGTTGTTGATACATAAAATAAAATAAGCATACCAGCCAGCCAAAAAATATTTATTGTACTTTCCTTATGCACTAATGGAAAAAAAACCATCGTGCAAAACAGCAACGATGGCAACACGGCAATCCTCATAAAAGGTGTTCTTCGGCCCCTCGGGTTTTTGCTTCGGTCGCTTAACTGTGCTATCAGGGGGTCAAAAATCACGTCGCAAAACCTGCCGCTTGTTGTAATAAGGGCCACTGCGTTGAATATACCAAAAATAACCAGCTGTGTTACAAGCACCGGTATGCCACTGTCTGCAGGCGGTTCATAAAAATATATTAGCAAAACAGCTATAATATTAATCATTATACTCCAGCCCATCATACCAAAGCCATAAATAATTTGTGTGCTTACAGGTAATTTCTTTGCATCCATAATGGCGCAATATCCTAAAAAAGCAGGGTAATAACACGCTTAGCAAAATATTAGCCAGCTTTTAAGCAGTGTTTCGCCTAAAAAATTTATATTCGTTAGCACGATTGTTTTCTTTTTAACTCCGCTAAAAACTGATAGCTATATGTACACATCAAGAAGGTCGTTTCTCAAAAAAACAGCTTTTGCCGCAGCTGCTGCAACTGTTATGTCGGGTGATTTATTTGCTGCTGCCAGGAAAGGCGGCCGGATAATGGGCCTCCAATTATATTCCGTTCGTGATGATATGAAAAAAGACCCTTCAGGTACGTTAAAGCAACTGGCTGATATGGGCTACAAGTATGTTGAGCATGCCAGCTACGTAAACCGTAAAATGTATGGCATGGCACCCGCTGATTTTAAAAAGCTGCTTGACGGACTTGGGCTTACTATGCGCAGCGGGCATACTGCTATGGCACCCAAGCATTGGGACAGCGCGAAGAACGACTTTACAGATGAATGGAAATTTACCGTAGACGATGCTGCTATATGCGGGCAAAAATTTGTTATAAGCCCATGGCTTGACAAGAGTTGGTATAAAGACATGGACACGCTTAAGCACAGCATGGATATATTTAATAAAAGCGGAGAGTTGTGCAAGAAGCAGGGTATGAAGTTTGGATATCATAACCACAACTTTGAGTTCAGCACCCAAATTGACGGCAAGCAACTGTATGATTTGATTTTGGAATATACTGATCCCAAACTGGTAGCGCAGCAAATGGATATTGGCAACATGTATGGCGCAGGCGGCAGGGCCCTTGACATTCTAAAGGCACACCCGGGCAGGTTTGAGCTGATGCATGTTAAAGATGAAATTAAAGCCACCAAAGGCGAAATGGCCGAGCCTTACGAAAGCACTGTTTTAGGCAAGGGCGTAATTGGCACAAAAGAAATTGTTGAACTTGCAAAAAAATCTGGCGGCACAACCGACTTTATTATTGAGCAGGAATCTTACCAATCTATAACACCGATTGAAAGTGCTAAACAAGATTTTGCAGTGATGAAGGAGTGGGGCTTTTAGCTGATTTTTTATTTTGGAATTATAGTATTTTGAGATTTATAGAACGGATGGCATAAAAATATGCCGTCCGTTTTTTATTGCAAAATACTTGCTTTTTTAGGCATAGCGGCTTCAAAGGCCGTCAACGATATTTATTTTTGGGATGTCTTTTGGCGTGGTGAACAGAGCTAATAAAAATCTCTTTGTTCTTTTTGTAGATTTTGAAAGCTATAATGTATGGAAATCCTTTTACTATTGCTTCGCGATAGCTAATCCTGCCTTTACTGCCATAATTTTCAGGGTGTAAACCAATTTCTTCTATCCTGTTCCTCACAGCGGTTATGAATTTTTCGCCCAAACCCTCGCTTTTATCTTCATACCACTCATAGGCCTCATAATAGTCCTTGTAAGCCAATGGATGAAACCGGTACGAATAACTCACTTTTTATTTCTTTTAGCTTTATATGCAGCCCTTGCGCGGTTTTCAACTTCATCAAGCGAATAGGTTTTTACCTTCCCGCTTTCATAATCTTTAAACCTTTTATTCATCTCGGCTAAATAGGTTTTATCATCCCAAACCTCATCATTCACATGTTTGTCGGCAAAGGTTTTAACTACACCCAACACAGCTTTTTTTTCCTTACTGTTTAGTTTAATAAGGTAGTCGTTTATTTTTTTGTCTATCAACATATTCACAGACATATATTCAGATTTATCTCCAAATTTAATAATTAAGTATCATTTGCGTTAATAGTAAGGCAGTTGCAATCTGCCTGTAATCATGGTTCTACAAACTTTTAAGTTTTGCTATTGTCGCCCTCGGGTCAGCAGATTTAAATATGGTATTGCCGGCCACAAGTACCTCAGCACCGCAGTGTACCAGTGCGCCTGCGTTCTCAACTGTAATGCCGCCGTCAACCTCAATCAGCACGTCTACACCTTTCTCTTTTAAAAGTTGTTTTAAAGCCCGTATTTTATCAATCGTATGCGGTATAAACTTTTGGCCGCCAAAACCGGGGTTTACGCTCATTATAAGCACAATATCAATATCCTGTATAATATCACTTAAAAAATGTACGGGTGTGTGCGGGTTAATGGCCACGCCCGCCTTCATACCAAGGTTTTTTATTTGCTCAATATTGCGGTGCAGGTGCGGGCAAACTTCATAGTGCACTATTAAATGGTCTGCCCCCGCGTTTTTAAAATCCTGTGCAAATTTACCAGGTTCTTCAATCATCAGGTGCACATCGCAGGGCTTGTTGGTAGCCTTACGTATATGCTCAACAATAGGCAGGCCAAAGCTAATGTTGGGTACAAAACGGCCGTCCATAACATCAAGGTGCAGCCAGTCTGCCTCGCTGCTGTTAATCATATCGCATTCGTCCTGTAAGCGCAAAAAATTTGAAGCAAGAAACGACGGGGCTACTAAAGGCATTGTATAAAGTTAAATGGCAAATGTTATTTACCTGCGAAGATATAACTAACATGCATAAGGTGCTCAGCTTGCAACCAGTACGTTGCGCAAAAAACTCTCTTCCAGCGATATGAATGTTTCCGTACGCTCAATGCCTTTTATTTTCTGCAGCTCATCGTGCAGCACAAAACGCAGTTGCTGAATGTCCTTACATACTATCTCTGCAAACATGCTGTAGTTGCCCGTGGTATAGTTTAAACGCACTATTTGTGGAATTTTTTTAAGTTCCTTTGCAACGGAGTCGTACAACGAACTTTTTTCCAGGTAAATGCCTATAAAGGCGATAACATCGTAGCCTAATTGCTTTAGATCTACATTTAATTTTGTACCTTTAACAATACCAATTTCTTCCAGTTTTTTAATACGTACATGAATGGTGCCGCCCGACACAAAAAGCTTTTTACCAAGGTCAGCATAAGAAATGCCGGCATTTTCCATCATTTCCTGGATTATTTGGTAGTCAAGTTTGTCTAAATTAGCTTTTCCGCTCATTTTGCAGGTTTTATTAGAAAACTATTAAATAAAGACGTAATATAATAAACAATTTCTATATTTTTAAAAAAAATGTTGAAATATTTGCATTTTGGAGCCATTTTTTTGTAATATTGCACTGTTAAGTAACAAACAGGTAGCTCTTATATACTGTGGGGTGATGAAATCTTGGCAGACATGCCCTCTCGTCTCGGGGGTGAAGATAACAGGATAAAGTAAAGCATAGAGTCGACCATACCACGAGTTAGGCCGACCGGGGTTGACCACCAGACTTTGTGCTCTATCTAACTGCTTCGTGTAGGTTCGATCCCTACCCCTACAGCTAATTAAAAGCCTTAAAGCATTACACGCTTTAAGGCTTTTTTGTTTATTGAATTCCCTATCAAATAACAGCCGGTTGTATTTTAAAACATACTTAGATTGTACAATATGATTGTGTTGCATGAAGGATAAATTTCTCTTATTTATTATTGTTTTACTCCCCTCTTTTAACAATTGCCAGCAACTGTTGTGCGCATTAATATTTACTTTTTGTTTAAGCAGATTGTAAACAATATTGTTAAGCACGCGGATTGTACAGCTTGTACTATACATATTGCTCAAAAGGGTAAAACATTTAGCCTGGTTGTGAAAGATAACGGAAAGGGTTTTAATAAAAAAATTATCAACCGCCACCGCAATGGGTTATATAATATGCAACAAAGGGCAAAGGATATTAAAGGCAATATCATTATTAACAGCGCACCGGGCTCGGGTACCGAAATAACATTACAGTGCAGTATTAAATAAAAATGGCAAAAAACAATTATAGTTTTTGCCATTTTAACGTAAATATTTATTATACAGTTTTAGCTGTTAAGCATCAACGGCATAACAAGCATCAATAGCTCCTCGCCCTCAGTTTCCTCTATTGGTTTAATAATGCCCGCTTTTGTTGGTGTTGAAAGTTCCATCTTTACCTCAACATTATCTGCGGCGTTAAGCATCTCAATCAAAAATTTTGCATTAAAAGCAATCTGCAGGTCTTCGCCATTATACTGGCAACTCATCCTTTCATTCCCCTCAAAACTAAAATCAACATCCTGGGCTGCAAGCTGCAATTCGCTGCCTGTTATGCTTAAGGCTACCTGGTTGGTGCTTTTATTACTGAATATGCTTACCCTGCGCAATGCACTCTGAAAGTCGCTTTTGTTTACTACCAGCTTATAGGGGTTGTCAACGGGTATAACAACCTTATAGTCTGGAAACCTGGCGTCAATAAGGCGGCAAATAAGCCTTGTTGAGCCGTGGGTTACAAACAAATGGTTGCTGTTGTAACTAACGGTTAACTCGTCGTCATTGTCTGGTATTGCATTTTTTAAAAGTGTCAATGGCTTTTTGGGCACTATAAAGCTGTCGGTTTTTGGGCAGCTTACATCAGTACGTTTGTAGCGCACAAGTCTGTGGGCGTCAGTAGCTACCATTTGCAGGCTTTTGGGCGTTAGTTCAAAAAAAACACCAGTCATGGCGGGGCGTAAATCATCGTTACTAACCGCAAAAAGTGTTTTATTTATACCTGTAACAAGGGCGCTGCTCGTCATTGTAAAGCTGTTGGTATCATCAGCAACTGGCTCTTTAGGAAAATTGTCAGGGTTTTCGCCCATTACTTTATACTTACCGTTACTGCTTGTAATTTCTACTCCAAAACTTTTGTCAATATTAAAGGCAAGTGGCTGGTCAGATGTGTTTTTAAGCGCATCCATTAATATTCTTGCCGGTATACAAACCTTGCCGTTATCCTTGCTCTCAACATCCATCTGCACCTGCATAACTGTTTCAAGGTCAGTTGCTGCCACATTCAGTTTCTTATCCTTTATATCAAATAAAAAATCTTCAAGTATTGGTAAAACAGTGTTTGCATTTATTACACCATTAATTTGCTGCAGGTGTTTTAGTAAGGCCGAGGACGAAACAATAAATTTCATACACTATACTTAATTTGTTGTAGGGCAACAAACCTACTGTAAATTGTTAATATTCCGCAATTATGATGTTACAGGTTATTAACAGGCAATGTTAATTATTGTATTTAAAAAATCAGGCGGCTTGAATTGATGATAATATCTGCCGGAACTTTTCGCGCAATACCGGTTTCACAATATATCCTTTAACTGTATCGTACTGGCGCGATTTACTTACATCAAACTCATCAACCGATGAGCTAACCACGTAAATAATAACGGGTTTGACAAGTTCCTTTTTAAGGTGGCTATACTCCTCCAAAAACTCCCACCCATTCATTATGGGCATATTAACATCAAGAAAAATTACATCAGGTAACAGGTTATTATCCTGCACATTATGCCTTAGGTAGTTAATGGCGTCCTCCCCGTTTGAATATATAACAATTTTTTCGGCAAAGCCCGTTGCCTCAATAGTCTTCCGGGCCGCAAATTGATAAATACGGTCATCGTCAACCAGGAGAATATGTAATTTTGCCTGTTGCATAGTAGGTACGAGAAAACAAAAGTAGCTTGTTTTGTTTAACCATGCATTATAATCATACTTAAAACACCTTATAATACCGCTCCGGAAATAAAATATGATTAAAAAAAACGTTTCCGTTGAAAAGTTATTGCAAAAAATTAAACATTATTGTGCCTACCAGGAGCGCAGTCACTACGAAACGAGGGAAAAATTATACTCCTTCGGGCTATCAAAACAGGCTGTTGAAAGCATGCTTACCCAGTTGATAACTGAGGATTTTTTAAATGAAGAGAGATTTGCCTGCAGTTTTGCACGTGGAAAAATGCGTATAAAACACTGGGGAAAAGTAAAAATTAAATATGAGTTGAAGCAAAGGAGGGTTAGCGATTACAACATTAAAACAGCCCTGAAGCAGTTAGACGAGAGCGAATACATTGCTATCCTTCAAAAGCTTGTGTCACAAAAATGGGAGGCTTTTAAAACCGAGGTGGCCTTCGCCCGCCAGGCGAAAACGGTGGCATACCTGCTGCAAAAGGGCTTTGAATTGCCACTGGTGCAGGCAGCCATCAAAAACTGTGGAAATTGAATGCAACACCTAAAAAGACGGTTCAGGGTAATAGCATATTGCTGTCGTTATAATTTATGCTTTTAACCCCACTTTGCTTTTCTTTGCCCTATAACACTGCCAATATGGAAAATAAGAATATGTATTATGGCGATTACCTGCAGCTTGATACAATACTTAACAGCCAGCACCCCGTTAGCTTTTCAGCCCCGCACACGCCCGCACACGACGAAATGCTTTTTATAGTTATACACCAGGCCTATGAACTGTGGTTTAAACAGGTGTTGTTCGAGCTTGATTATGTAATGGAGGTTTTTACCAAAGACAGGATAAGCGATAACTCAGAAGATCTAAACCTTGTGCGCCACCGTCTTAGCCGTGTAATAAAAATACTTGAACTGCTTAATCAGCAGGTGAATATTCTTGATACCATGACCCCGCTGGACTTTTTGGCTTTCAGAAACCTGCTTACCCCTTCATCCGGCTTTCAAAGCAAACAATTCAGGCTTATTGAAGCCAGGCTTGGGCTTGAAATGAACAAACGCCACCAGCACGACTATTATAAAAGGGTGAATGAAGGCGGTTTTAACGCAGAGGATTACAATGCAATAAACAGTACCGAAAAACAGGAAAGCCTTTTGCAACAGGTAAATAACTGGCTGGAAAGAATGCCTTTTTTTGAAGAACGTTTTTGGCTGGCTTATAAACCGGTAACCGGAACAGAAGCAACAGGGCATTCATTTTGGGAAGATTACCGGCGCGTATACCAGCAGAGTTTAACGGAGCGGGAGAGAAGCAAGATACAGGACTTTGAGTATGTATTTTTTGAGAAAGCGGCCGAAGCATATTCGCCGGAACAACTTGGCATGCTTAGAAGCAGCTTTTCGTCAAAAGCATTAAGGGCAGCATTATTTATTATGCTGTACCGCGATTTTCCGGTATTTCAAACATCCTACCAAATTCTCGACAGCCTTATTGAAATTGACCATGCCCTAAGCAACTGGCGGCACAAACATTTTATTATGGTACGGCGTATGATAGGCATGCGTGTGGGTACTGGTAATACAACAGGCTCGGGCTATCTTGAAGGCGCATTAAGCAAGCATTATATTTACAGAGACCTTGCAGGGCTGTCTACTTATCTTATCGAAAGAAGAAACCTGCCGGCATTGCCCGCAGAATTAATAAAACACTTAAGCTTTACGGTTTTTTAACTGCAAAAAAACTACATTTTAGTTTTACTGTCATCAGGTATATCAACATTGGCAGTATTGCTGCTGTTAAATTTATTAAGGCGGAAGTTGAGGCTTAGCAATAAAAACCTGGAGAGCACATTTGCCCTTGTATCCTGTATGTAATTATCGCTGGTACTGCGCCAAATGCTTACATTCTCATTTAAAAGGTCATAAGCTTTCAGCTTAACCCAAAAGTCTTTTTTAGCGCCAAAGTATTGCACAATATCTGCATTAAGCATGTTTACCGATGTGTTAAACCCTGCTGCCTGCCCGGTTGTTTGCCTGTAGTCGTAATCAATATTTATCTCCGTATTGGTTACAGGTATAATGGTTACGTTAGGGCTAACATCAAGGTAGTACGATGTTGTGGTAAGGTCTGGCTGCAGTGAGTAAGCCGTTGCCTGCCTGCTAAGGCTAAAATCAGTATGAAAATCCATCCATTTAGGTGTATCGTAAGTTAGGCCTAAGTACACTTTTTCATAATTGCTTTGGTTTACATTCTGGTCGCCGTTTAACAAGTTTATATTACGCCATGCATTGGTATACAGGTTAATATTCCATTTTACTTTGTCTTTGCCAAAATATATAGGGCTGTAGTAGCTAAACCATGCATTCCAATTGTAAGCTCCGTCGGTGTTGATCGGCTGCGTTATTTGGCTGCCGTTGGTATTATCAAAAGTGGTGCTATTGGTAATATTGTTTACAATTTGACTAAACCCTGCGTTTGAGTTAAACCCGGTTTGTGTGTGCGAATTGTAATAATTAAAGTTATAGCGTATGGTATGTACTTCAGCATACTTTAAGCCGGGGTTACCAAGCCTTATGTATAACGGGTTTGTGTTATCAACAATCGGCTGCAATTGGTATGCCTGTGGTGCCTGCAAGCCGAAAGTGTAGTAAATATTAAAGCGCCTGCCCTTTCCATTTGAGTAAAAGCTAAGGTTTGGTGCCCAGCCGTTATACGATTGCTGGTACATGCTATCTTTACCAACAGGCCTGCTTTGTATTACAGCATTCTGCCAGCGCATACCGGCCCCAAAGCCCGTATTTTTTCCGCCATAGTTGTAATTTAAAGAAACTGCATTATTGTATGAATAGTTGTTATAGTGGTTGCTTAACGTATCGTTTAAAATGTCATATAGCTGGCTGATGCTGTTAAAATCAAAAACCTGCCGCGGCGCATCGTTAATTGAATAGTTGTAGTTATAGCTTGCGTTAAACGTGCTTTTTTCACTCAGCGGCTCACTATAGCTAACGGTAGCGCCTACCCTGGTTGTGCGGCTGGTGTTAAACTGTAATTGGTTGAGCAGCAGCGAATAGGCCGCGCTGTCAACCGGGAAAAAGTAGTTGTCGCTTATATTATATAACTGCGCACGGCTTGTATTGATGTTGTTATTAACGTTTATAAATATGTTTCTTCTTGAATTTGCAAAACGATGGTTGTAGCTAATTTGCCCGTTAGCCGAGGGAGAGGTTGTTGCATTTGAATACAACCTGTTACCATTATTAAACTTGCTGCTGTCCTGCAGGTTGGTATTAAAAAGAGAGGAAGAGTTATAGTCATTCTTATTGTACCCCGCAGACTCATTAAACCGCACAAAAGTTAAGGTGTCCGGCCGGTACTCAAAATACAATCCTGTATAAAGGTTGTTGCTTACAGATGTGCTGTTATTATTTTCGCTATAAAATGTAGACGAGTCAGTAAAAATGTTTTGCCTGTGTATGTCCTGCGTGCGCGCAACTTTGTTTCGTTCATAACCCGCCCATGCGCTAAAATCAAAATTTTTACCGTATTTATCAGCATAGTTTATTTTAAGCTGCTTATTGTCAAGCAAACCATTCCAGTTATCATAGCTTGCGTCGTCGCTGCCGCTGTTATTATTATCGTTACGGCCGGTGTTATTGGCGCCCGCTATTATAGATATCTTTTTATCGTTGTTAAAAAAATTTGTATTGGCTTTAGCCTCGTAACGGTTATCTGTACCAAAACCCGCATAGTCCTTACCAAATACACCTCTTTTGCTGTTCTTTTTTAAAGTAACGTTTATTATCCTTTCATGCACCCCATCTTCCACTTTAGTTGCAAGCGCCTGGTCGCTTCGTTTATCAATTATTTGTATCTTATCAATAACATCTGCCGGAAAATTTTGCGTTACCGATTTTATGTCTGTACCAAAAAAAGGCTTGCCATCAACATATATTTGTGTTACAGTTTCACCCTGCGCTTTTACGCCGCCATTTTTATCAACCTCAACTCCAGGCATTTTTTTAAGAATGTCTTCAACGCTTCCATTTTTTCTCACCCTGAAGGTAGCAGCGCTAAATTCAGTTGTGTCATTCTTAATAACAACAGTGGCCCTTTTTGCCGAAATAACTACCCCGCCAAGTGCACCGTAAGAGGGCTGCAGAAACACTGAATCAAGCTGCAGTTTACCGGTATGCGGCAACACTATATTTTTATTTAGCAACTGGTAGCTAAGCGATTGCACCTGCAAAATATATTGCCCGGCGGCAAGGCCATCAAAAGCAAAATTACCCGAGCTGTCTGCTAATGCTGAACGCTTTATTGCCGAATCTTTACCAAGCAGGTTTACTGTTGCCTGCGCCACAATATCCTTGTTTGACGATGAAAATATTCTTCCTGAAATTTTGCCTGTTTGGGCCTGGGCAACCAACGCAAAAAAGGTTGCAAAAAATGGTATGAAAATGCGTTTTAGCAATACCTCATTTTTCATGCATGCAAATTATTAAAGCTTATTATAATAATCCCGTATTCTACCGACTAAAAGCAATGTCCCGCCTTAAGTAACACTTTCTTCCCAAACTAATAAGTGTTAGCGTTACACTAATTATAGCGGGCAAATAAAAAAGTGACTGCAAAGTACAATCACTTTTATTGCCAAAAAACTATGATAAAGTTAAAAGTCAGAATAGTCTGTCGGGCGCAAAAACATAATAACCGCTTTTGAAACATTATGCTGGTACTCAGGCTTCGCTACCAGTGTTTTCCATTCCGCATCATTACCAAACGTCTCCCAATGCTTGTCCCTGTCGGCTTTATTATTAAAGGTGGTCATATACATAAGGTTTGGCATGTGGCTGCCGGCAATAACCTCGCTGTAAAAAACAGCGTTAAAGCCAAGCCGCTTAAATAGGCCAACCTCGTTGCCTTTGTTAAACATTTGCACCTTATTTTGGTACAGTTTTTCTGTCGGGCCTTCGTAACTGCGTAGCTCGTAAACACGGTCTGCTTTTGCTGCGCTAAGCTGGGGTACCAATGGAGCCGGTGCTTCTTCAAAGGCTTTTAAAATTATTGACTCTACCCGCTTGTACGGCAGATCATTGTAGGCAGCATTTATATAGTCCTTACCATCAGCCTGGTATTGGTTATCGCCCGCCAGTTTTGCGTCAAGCCCTTCAAACTGTTTCCATGATGCATAGGGTATAAAAACATACACCAATTGTTCAGAGTCTTTATCAATAGCTTTAAACACGCCAACATTGGCTATACCCTGCCGGTGCAGCGCAGGTACATAAGCATTTTTTAAAAAAGCATCAAGCCTGGTTTCCTGTGCCTGTGTATTAAGATGGTATATTTTTAATTGGTAATAATTCCTGTTGTCTTTCTTGCAAAATGCGTTGATGGTAAACATTAAGAAGATAGACAGGAAAAGCGTGCGCGGAAATTTTTGTTGAAAAGCGTTTGTCATAAAAACATCTAATTAGGTTAAAAAAATATGTGTTAAATCAAATTAAATCCCTGCCTGCAAAGCCGGTAATTTTGCCAAAGCGTAAATTTTACGTATTGTAACGTGTTATTTGCCGAAATATACACAAAAGAAATATTTATTTTGTTATAAAGAAATAACTTAGTGTTTTTTATGGCTCTTATAAAAAAATGAGTGATGGCTGAAAGAAAACTTACCTCAACCAATTTTCGCAACCAGTCTTTCCTGGAAGAGAAATGTTCGTTGAATGAATTGTTAGACCTCGTTAGCAAAAGATGGGTTTGTGAAGTGTTGTTTTCAATTGAAGAAGGCAGCAAACGTTTTAAAACTATTAAAGAAGAGCTGACCTTTATCAGCGATACTATTCTGTCAGACAGGCTTAAACTGCTGGAAAGATACGGCTTTATTGACAGGGCCTATTTTGACGAAGTGCCACCGCGTGTTGAATATTCCATTACTGAAAAGGGCATTGAACTTTCAAGCATGCTTGACGAGTTATGCAAGTTTAGCGAGACAATATTTGAAATGCACGGCGCAGAAGAAGTTAAACAGGCATAATTACAGCACAAGGTTACCTTTATTTTTTATTTGCTCGTTGGTAAGTTCAACTACCAGTTGCACCCCTGTAATGTTTTTTAGCGATTGAATTACCTGCTGGCATTGTTCTTCCTCTACAAACTCCCCTTTCATAAGCCACAAAAAATCAATATGCCTGAACTCAGGCAGTAAAAATTCACCCTCGTAATGATTGTGATAAATGTATTGGTGTAAAAAGCCGGGTGGCTCATGATAGTGGTATACCGGAAAAAAATACTTGCGGCCTTTTTTCCGCAGCTCAATTTCAATATCGGCATCCAGGCGAAAATTATAACCGAGTGTATTATTAACCTGCCAGCAAAAGCGGTAATTTTTTGCTGACACAACTATGCCCAACAACCTTGTGTCAGTAAAAAAATCATCGGTTATGTCGTCAATATCAAGCGTTAGTTTTTTCAAGCGGTTTAAAATTGCACATCAAATGTTTTTTCGGCATCACCCCGTTTTATACGTAATGTTGTTTTGTCGCCTTTTTTAAAGTGCTGCAGGGCTGTCATATAGGTCATAACATCAACAAACTTATAATCACCTAATTGCAGTAATACATCGCCTGCCTGTAAACCAATGCGCTCGGCCAGCTTACCTTTACTAACTGCATCAATACGCATGCCCGTGCCGCTGTAAGCATAATCCGGTACAACACCCAGGGTAACCGGCAGAGACATGTTGCGCGCTTCCTGGTCGCGTGTTTTTGTAAACGCAAGCTTACCCTTATCGTTTGTTGCCTCAATTATGTGGTCAATATATTTTACAATTTCAAGTTCGCCGTCGTAGTTTATTTTATCCCAGTCGTCTGTAGCCTTATGATAGTCTGGATGGCTGTTGGTAAAAAAGAAAAGAACAGGTATATCTTTCCTGTAAAACGATGCATGGTCGCTTGGCCCGCTGCCGCTGCTGTCAAGCTTTACAACAAGGTTGGCATCAGTTGTTGTACTGAAAACATTGCCCCACACAGGCGAGGTGCCATAACCGCCGATGGTAAGCTTACGTGATGAATCGTACCTGCCCACCATATCCATATTTACCATATAGTTGGGGATGATGTTTTTGGATGGATGTTCAAGCCAGTATTTTGATCCAAACAACCCCAATTCTTCCCCTGAAAAAGCAATAAAAAGATAATTGTTATTATGTGCGCCGGTGGTTTGCAGCAGCCTGCCCAGTTCAATTAAGGCAGCCGTGCCGCTGGCGTTATCATCTGCGCCATTATGTATTTGGCCCTGCCCGTCAAGGCTGTTGCCATCTTCACCATAACCCAGGTGGTCAAAATGTGCGCCTAATATAACTGTGTTTGGAGCGTTGAAATTTAAATAACCAATTACATTTTTCGCTGTTCGTCTTTTGGGCGAAATATCAACCGCCAGTTTAATATCATAGGTAGCAGATGCATCGGCAAAATATTTCTTCATGCCATCAGGCGTTATATAAATAATAGGTATGCCGCAAAGCCCGGATGTGTCGTTTTTATTAAACTGTATATTATCCACCGTAGCAGAATGGTTGATAATTACAAGAGCGGTTGCGCCTTTTTCCATATCGCGCTTTGCTTCCTTTTTTATGGCATCGTCAATATCAAAATGCGGGTTGCTTTTATTATCATCCAATACTTCCTTCACATCATAAAACCACGGGCCACCCTTTTCTCTCAGGTCCATGGACGCAGAACCGTTTATCGCAACATTTTTTGAGTACGCCAGCGGGTAGTAGTCAGCTTTTATTTCAAGTGCCTGCCCGTTAATTGTACAGCTATTTTTGCCATCAGTAAACTGTTTGCCTTCATTAATATCAAACTGCTGTATATAGCCATCGGTACCGGCAGGTATTAGTCCGTCTTTTTTAAACTGGTCAGCTATGTAACGCATGGCCTTCAATTCACCAGGCGTACCGGCCCTCCTACCTTCAAGGCTGTCACTTGCCAGGTACATTACATGCGCTTTAAGGTTAGCAAGGGTTTCTTTATCGGCCTTCTCCTGTGCCTTGCGCTGTTTTTTGGTTTGCGCAAAAGCTAAAGCAGGTACCAGCACAAGAATAAACAGCAATTTCTTCATAGTTACCCCGTTAAGTGTTTGTGGCACAAAGGTAGTATCATAACAGCATCCCTTTCATATACTTATGCCTTCAAAAACAATAATTTTCAGCAAAGTTAAAACAGGGCAGCGTTTCCCGATGTCGTAATACAATCTGGTTGCCTAAGCTTACTTTTGCCGCCTTAATTAACTATTTGCCCGTATCAAATACTCATATTGCTTTAGTAGGTAACCCAAACAGTGGCAAAACATCCCTGTTTAACGCCCTTACCGGGCTAAACCAAAAAGTAGGCAATTTTCCGGGTGTAACTGTTGATAAAAAAACAGGCAACTGCCAGATAGATGAAAAGCTGTCATCGGTTATTATCGATCTTCCCGGTACTTACAGCCTTTACCCGCGCCGTGCTGATGAATGGGTAGCCTATAAAGTAATGATGGGGGCAGATAAAGATGTGCACCCTGAAATAATTTTATTGGTTGCCGATGCAAGCAATCTTAAACGTAACCTGCTTTTTTGCAGCCAGGTTATTGATCTGAAGTACCCGGTGGTGATAGCCCTTACTATGATGGATATTGCCCGTAACAAAGGCATTGAAATTGATATTGCCGGTCTTGAAAGAGAACTGGGAGTACCAGTAGTGGCTGTAAACCCCCGGAAGAATAAAGGGTTACCCCAATTAAAAAAGGTACTGGCACAAACAGCAAGGCAGCAATATACAACATCAATAAGAGATTTTATACCTAATAAAGAGCTTGCGCCAAAAGCTATTGACGACGTAAAGGCGCTCTATCCCCGGTTGAGTGATTATGCGGCGGTGCATTACCTGATAAACCACGAGAATTTTCCGTTAACAGCAGATAAGCAGCAGGCTATTGAACATATTGAAGTAAAAAACACGTTTAACCCCACCAAAACGCAGGCAGAAGAAATAATGCAGCGTTACACGCGTATACGGCAGGTAATGAAGCAAAATGTGGTTGAGCCCGACCCGCTGCAACGAAAGCTGTTTACCGAAAGCCTTGATAATATTTTATTGCACCGCGTGTGGGGATATTTGATACTGCTGGTGGTATTGTTCCTGCTTTTTCAGAGTATATTCTGGCTGGCGCAATATCCCATGAATGGCATTGACTGGAGTTTTTCATTAATACGCGGCTGGCTTGGCAACAGTTTACCGGTTGCGTGGTGGAGCAACCTTTTGGTAAACGGGTTACTGGCTGGGCTTAACGGCATACTGGTTTTTGTGCCGCAAATAATGATCTTATTTGGATTGATAACCTTGCTGGAAGACAGCGGCTATATGGCCCGTATAAGCTTTTTAAGCGATAAGCTAATGCGTAAAGTGGGCCTTAACGGCAAAAGCGTTATGCCTATGATAAGCGGGTTTGCCTGCGCTGTACCGGCAATAATGAGTACCCGCAATATTGAAAATAAAAAGGAACGACTGCTTACAATACTTGTTACGCCGCTTATGAGCTGCAGTGCGCGGTTACCGGTATTTACCATATTGATTGCATTAGTGGTGCCGGGTAAATATTATTTAGGATTTTTAAGCCTGCAGGGTTTGGTTATGATGGGTTTATACCTGCTGGGCGTTGTAATGGCGCTTGTGGTAAGCACAGTTTTAAAGTATGTGGTAAAATTGAAAGAGAAAAGCTTTTTTATACTGGAGTTGCCTGATTACCGCAGCCCGCGCTGGAAGAATGTGGGTATAACCATGGTGCAAAAGGCAAAAATATTTTTATACGATGCGGGCCGCATAATAATGCTTATCAGCTTGTTACTATGGTTTTTAAGCAGCTACGGGCCGCCGGGCAGAATGGCTGCCGTTGATAACAAGTATGAACTTGCCAAGCAGCAGGCCAGCCCCGAAAAGAAGGCAGAACTGGATAAAGAACTTAAAAGCGTGCACCTGCAAAACAGCTTTGCGGGTATATTGGGTAAAGGTATTGAGCCTGTTATAAAGCCGCTCGGCTACGACTGGAAGATTGGCATTGCACTTATTACCAGCTTTGCCGCCAGGGAAGTGTTTGTGGGCACCATGTCAACCTTGTACAGTGTTGAAGAAGACGATAACAGCACGTTGCAGCAAAAAATGAACAGCGCCACGCGTGAGGACGGCACGAAAGTATATACGCTTGCTACCGCTGTAAGCCTTATGATATTTTACCTGCTTGCTATGCAGTGCATGAGCACACTTGCCGTTGTAAAACGCGAAACCCGCACCTGGAAATGGCCAGCGGTGCAATTGGCCTACATGACTGGGTTGGCTTATATTATGAGTTTTATTGCGTACCATTTATTGAGATAATAATTTACCTGTTCAAAATAGCTTTTAGCTTTGGCAGCAGGCTGTCTGCAATTTTTTTGTTGCCAGCTAACGAAGGATGACAGCCGTCAACAAGATCTTTATTGGTTACCCAGCCAGTGGTGTTTATGTAGTAAACCTTTGTGTCGGACCGGTTATTAAAATAATTAACCACATTTATAATTTGGGCGTTGCCAAATGAGTTGCAAAATGAATTGCCTTGCAATATAAGTTTACAAGAAGGATATTTGGCGCGTATTTGCTGTAGAAATAAAATATACTGCCGCTGAAACTCAGCCAACGGCACATGAACTTTTTCGTCATTGGTGCCTAATTCTATAACAATTGCTTCTGGCACATAATCTGTAAAATTAAATGGAATATTTACATCGTTTGGCGGCTCTTTTAACGAAAAATAGCCAACTATCATACCATGTGGTAATGAGTTTTGATTTCTATACCCTTCGGTAAGGGTAATGCCGCTGCTTGCAATTTGAGTGTGATCAAGCCCTAACCTTTCGCTTACTATCCAAGGGTAGGCGTCCTGGCAATTTTTAACACCAGCTCCCGCTGTAATTGAGTTGCCTATAAACTCAAGCACCCCTTTTTTAAAAATAGGTGGAAATACTTTCGCTGTGTCGGCCAATGTTATTGATGATAGCTGCATTTCGTCGTATTGATCGTATGCGGCGACAACTATTGTATGGCTCCCTTGCTTAAGCCCGTTAATTGACAGAACATTTTTCCCTATTTGAATGCTCCCTGATTTATCATCATCTATATAAACGCGTATTTTGGGTGTGTTGCTAAATTTAACGATTATAGTTGTGCCATTAAAGTGTAGGGTAAAATAAGCGCCTCCCCAATGGCTTATATAAGCGCTGTGGATTGATTTATTCCATCTTCCAGTATATTCAATATCAGCATTGTCCGGATAAATTATAACACTTGTTTGCAGGGTATGCTTTGTGCAGGATACGCCGCTATAAATGCAGCTGACAAGTATAAAAAAAAATGCAATCCGCATCATAACTAATTAGTATTGAAGAATTACCAGATACTTTTATTTAAGGCTACTGGGCAACAATTTATTGTCTTTTACTTCTTTATCGGCTCATCACTCACTTGCGCCTTTGGATTATAGTAATGCCACAACAAAGCCGATAATTTTCTTGTCAACACCCATGCTTCGTTGTTATATTGCCAGCTTGTGTCTTTATTGTTTTTGGTAAATATGCTAAAAATGTAACTGCAGTCTTTACCATTTACATACGCTACTTCATTACGGTTTTCATCAAGTGCGCCGTTTTTATCGGCTATAAAAACACCGGGTGGTATTTGGCTTATGGCTTCCTCATCCCAATACTGGCGGCTTAGCAGGCGTAACATTTTTTCGCTGGTTTGTTTGCTTATCACTTCACCCTTAACAATCTTCTCCATAAATGCTACTATTTCTTTTGGCGTGGTTTGGCCCCAGCCATACATGCTGCGGTTACCCTCGCGGCCCGGTGTGCGGCTGTTTACGCGGGTGGCTTTCAACCCCAGGCTGTCCAATATTTGGTTTATACGTACGCCCCCGCCTCCAAGGCCCTGGCACCAAAGGCTGGCGCAGTTATCGCTTATGGTAAGCATCAGCATAATAACCTTACTCAACTCAATAGTTGAACCCGGCTTTGCCAGGCTCATAATATCATCACCCTCGCTGTAATACAAACTATCAGTATAGGTAAGCCGCTGGTGGTAATCTAATTGGCCGCGGTTTATCTTATCCATCACACCGGTTAGTATGGATATTTTTACAATGCTTGCCGTGGGGTAAATGGTATCAGGATTAATAGCAACAATCTTATCTTTTTTAAGATCGTGTACATATACCCCCACATCGCCATTAAAACCCTTTATCAGATCCTGTATTTGCTGCTCAAGTTTATGGTCTGTTTTTTGGGCAGCAGCAAAAATGCAGATCAGTAATAAAAATGAAGTGGCAACAAAACGCATAAGCAGTGGTTTACTGCATTGAAGATATAGCAATTGGCTTTATATAAGCAATCTTTTGCTCCCGGAGGTTCGTGGGTTTTGCACCATAACCGGTAATTGTTAGCAATAAGTTAAGCATACTAAGTTTTTAGTTAGTGTTTGCTATATTTATCCTGCGTTTCACCCACTACCATGTTAACCCGCTGCCATGAATAAATATTTATTACTTGTATTTTCAACAATACAATTATCGCTGTTCGCACAAAGCCCAACCCTGCAGGTTGTACGGCAAAACCTTACCAATTACAGTAATAATTACCAGCAGGAAAAAATATATATACATTTTGATAAACCTGCTTATGCAGCAGGCGAAACAGTTTGGTTTAAAGCATATATAATGAAAGGGGCTGACGCTTCTGATCTAAGCAAAACACTTTATGTAGATTTTAGCGACGCATCGGGCAAGCTGTTATTTCATGGCACCTACCCTGTTTGGCAGGCCGCGGCTGCGGGCAGTTTTCCGTTAGAGTTAGGTTATGCCGGTAAAAGCCTGCATGTTAATGCCTATACCAAATGGATGAAGAATTACGACAGCTCTTTTTTGTATAACGCTGATTTACGGATAGCCCTTAAGTTAACACCGGAAGACAGGGCTGCAGCTAAAGTAAGGCCGCAGGCAGGCATAAAATTTCTGCCTGAAGGCGGCGATTGTATAACGGGCATTAAAACAAAAGTAGCTTTTAAAGCAGTTTACGCAAATGGGGTACCTGCCAACGTAACAGGTGTTGTTACTGATAGCAGAGGTGTTACTGTTGACACCATACAAAGCATGCACGATGGCATGGGATATTTTTATCTTGAACCACAGCCCAACGAAATATATACCGCCAAATGGACGGATGATTATAAAAAGGCGTACACAACGCAACTGCCGGTCGCCAAAAGTGAAGGTGCAGCATTGGAAATAAAACCGGCAAAAGATGTTACAGGTTTTATTATTAAAACACCCGCCAGTTCAGCAGACAAGTACAAGCAAATGCATATTGTTGCAACCATGCAGCAGCAGGTTATATACATGGCCACCATTAACCTTGATGTTTCAAATACAACTGGTGGAAGCATGCTAACAAAGCAAATGCCTTCAGGAATTTTGCAGGTTACCTTGTTCAACGCAGCATGGCAGCCATTGGCTGAACGAATATGCTTTATTAACAACAACAATTACAGGTTTAAGGCAGACGTAAGCTTCTCAGAAAAAAGTATGGCAAAACGGGCAAAAAATATTTTGGTTGTTGATGTTCCAGATTCTATTGAGTCTAACCTTTCTGTTTCAGTTACCGATGAACGTTTGGGGATCGACAGCACAAGCGATATTATTTCTCATTTACTTTTAACAGGTGATCTTAAAGGCGAGGTTTATCATCCGTCTTATTATTTTAGTGATACCAGTGAAGCAGTTGGCGTAAATTTAGACCTTGTTATGCTAACCAATGGCTGGCGCAGGTTTGGGTGGAATGAACTTATAGCAGGCAACATGCCTAAGCTTATATACTCTGCCGATACGGCGTATTTAAATTTGGGTGGTTATATAAAAAATGCGAATGCAAGGCAATTAAAAAGGGAGAACAGCCTTTTTGTAATGATTGCTGGCCGGGACAAGGATACCCAACGGCATTTTTTTACAATGCCTGTTAACGCAGACGGAAGTTTTACACAACCGGGAATGACTTTTTATGACACACTTGATGTATTTTACCAGTTTTTGTCAAAAAAAGGACGGGGTTATAACAATTACGCAAACATTAATTTTACCAGTGGTGAATTGCCGGCCCCGGCCTATGGATATACGCCCCGCACTTACACAAATTATATAAGCATCGCTGACTACGAAAATGCTGTTAAATTGTTGCTGGCAGAACAGGCACGGCTTGCAGAATTGCTTAAGCAAACAAACCTGAAACCTGTTACTGTAACCGGCTATACCAAAACCAAACTGGAGCTGATAGATGACAAATATGCCCGTGGAATGTTTAGCGGGGGCGACCCTGCGGTACAGGTTGATGTAGTAAACGATATTACGGCCACTGGATCAGGCATAATGGATTACGTTATGCGCAAAGCACCATCACTGAGGATGGTTAGCGATCCAAAAAAAGGAATCATTTTAACGTTTTTTGGCGCAGAGACAGACTTTTATATAAACGAGATCAGGACATCTGCGTCGGACGTATCGCATATGAGCGTAAGCGATGTTGCTTATATTAAGGTGATGCGACCGCCATTTTATGGCAGCGCTTTTGGTGGCATTGGTGGTGCGGTACTTATTTATACCCGCCGCGGCGATGAAGTGCCCGACTTTGTAAGCAGAGACAGGCAGGAACACCAAATAGTTGTAGGCTATACCGCGCCTAAAGAGTTTTATTCGCCAGATTACAGCGATCCAAAACAAAACACCGCGCTGGAAGACGTGCGTTCAACACTATACTGGAACCCATGGGTAATTACAACCCGCCAAAACCACACAATTACACTGCCATTTTATAATAATGATATTACCACCAAAATGCGTGTAGTGCTGGAAGGCGTAAACAGGGATGGCAAACTTACAAGAATTGAAAAGGTAATTGAGTAATATTCAAGCCTGTTTTAACCCCCTTTAGCCCTAAAGTACAGGGTAATTTGTTGTTATGGTGCAACACCATTAACTTTCGTGCTTAAATTCCGGTTTTACCGAAAAGGATTGTTGTTAAAGTGTTAAGATGCGTACGTAAAAAAATTATAGCTTTTACTTTTACGTGCAAAACAAACTGTTATACCCATATTAGCCTTACCATGCAGAAATATTTGTTATTGTTGTTGTTATTTTTATTACAGGCTGGTTTATTTGCGCAGGCGCCTACGCTGCAAACTGTTAAAAGCAGCATAGATAATTACAGCGCCTCATTTCCCAAAGAAAGAATTTACGTCCAATATGATAAACCTGCTTACGGTGCCGGGGAAACTGTTTGGTTTAAAGCCTACATTCTTAAAGGGTTTGATAACAGTGATCTTAGCAAGAATTTTTATATTGATTTTACTGACAGCGACGGCAGTGTGCTTATGCATGGCGTTTACCCTGTACAGGTGTCTTCTGCCGCAGGCAACTTTGATGTTCCTTCATGGTATAAGGGCAAAAATATTCATGTGCGCGCCTACACAAAGTGGATGCTGAATTTTGACAGCAGTTTTTTATATAACAAGGATATACGGATTATACAAAAACAAACTACAAATAACTACAGGCCAGCGGCAAAGCCGGTGCAAACGGCCGCAATAGATTTTTTTCCTGAAGGGGGGTATTGCATCGCAGGTATAAAAACCAGGGTAGCTTTTAAAGCTGTTTACCAAACGGGTGTGCCGGCAACAGTTAAAGGGGTTGTAGTAAACAGCAAAGGCGTAACTATTGACAGTATTAAAACCCAGCACGATGGGATGGGTTCGTTTTACCTTGAGGCCCAGCCCGGTGAAACCTATACCGCTAAATGGATTGATGATCAGAAAAAGGCTTACCAAACAACATTGCCGGCAGCAAAAAATGATGGCGCCTCGCTGGAAATAAGGACCGCAAAAGAAAAAACAGGGTTTATCATCCGCAGGTCTGATAATGCCCCGGACGTATATAAACAAATGCATATAGTTGCCACTATGCTGCAACAGGTTGTTTATATGGCAAGTGTTAAGCTGGACGTTACTACCGTTATTGGTGGCAGTATTCCCACAGCACAAGTGCCATCGGGTATTTTACAGATCACTCTTTTTAACGCAGACTGGCAGCCGGTTGCAGAACGAATTACATTTATAAATAATGATGAATATCATTTTGACCCCGAGGTGGGTTTTTCAGCTTTAAGCACTTCAAAGCGGGGAAGAAATATGATCGTTATAAATGTGCCTGATTCAATGGAATCAAACCTCTCTGTCTCGGTCACTGATGCCGGGCTTGGCATTGACAGTTCAGATGATATTATCTCGCGCTTTATGCTTACAGGCGAACTGAAAGGCAGGGTTTATCACCCATCATACTATTTTAGTAACACCAGCGACAGTGTAGCACAGCATCTGGAACTTGTTATGTTAACTAACGGCTGGCGCAGGTTTAAGTGGGACGAAGTTATAGCAGGCAAAGGCCCTGACATTAAGTTTCCGCGTGATACTGCCTACTTAGGGTTTGGCGGTAAGATATATGGGGCAACACCACAACAGCTGCGGGAGGCGGGCAACCTTTTTGTAATAGTTACAGGCAAAGGCAAAGACACTTCTAAACATTATCTTACCATACCTATTAATAGCGACGGTACTTTTACCCAGCCTAATATGACTTTTTTTGATACGCTTAAAGTGTACTACCAGTTTGCATCAAAAAGCGGGTTTGGCCTTAATAACTCAACCGAGGTAACTTTTGCCAATGGTGGTATTACTACCCCGCGCCGCATTTTCTTTGATAGAAACAATCTTAGCTATACTTACCTTGACACAACGGGCGACTACCGCAACAGCGTGCTTGCTGCCGAAGAACTAAGGCTGCAGGAACTGCTTAAAGAAACCACACTTGCAAATGTTACTGTAACAGCCAAAGCCAAAAGTCCGGTTGAGCAATTAGATGAAAAGTATTCCCACGGGCTTTTTAGTGGTGGAGACCCGGCAGCGCAGTTTGATCTGCTGCACGACCCATCGGGAACAGCGCTGCACGACGTATTTACTTACCTGCAGGGTAAGGTGGCCGGCTTGCAAATTAGCATTGGCGGGGGTGGAAATACTACAATGTCATGGCGCGGCTCAACACCCGATTTGTTTGTTGATGAAGTAAAAACTGATGTAGGCATGGTAAGCAGTATGAGCCTTAACGACATTGCTTATATAAAAGTAATGCGCCCGCCATTTTTTGGCAGTCCGGGCGGCGGTTCAGGCGGCGCAATAGCAATATACACCCGCAAAGGTGGGGATGTGCAGGATAACAGTAAAGGCAAGGGCCTGCCTTATAAAACCATTGCAGGCTACACATTTAGGAAGGAATTTTATTCCCCCAACTATGCCACGTTCAACCCGATGAATGATAAAGAGGATGTTCGTTCAACCCTTTACTGGAACCCTATGGTGCTTACCTCGATAGAAAACCATATCCTGAAATTTCAGTTTTATAACAACGACGTAACCGATAGCTTCAGGGTAATTGTAGAAGGCGTGAGCAAAGATGGTAAAATAGCAAGAATTGAGAAAACGATACAGTAGCTGGCTTCCTCCTTTTGCAATTGTTAATAAACTAATAAATAAGTGGTTAACAGGGTCTTTAGCCCTATATTTCGCCTTGTTTTTTTAGTTGTTCACCTAACTAAATTATTAGAATATAAACGGAGTATAAATCTGGTTATCTTTAATTTTCTTCCGAAAATTTCTTATTTATTTTGCAGGAAGAAACCGCGTGTCAGATAACGATTTTTATAACTTAATTAAAGCGGTTTAACAACGAAACAAATAAAATAAAAGGAATGTTTATTTGCTCACGTTTTGTAAAAATGGCGTTATTTATCGCCATTACAGCAACATTATTTTCCTGTGGAAAGAAAAACGAAACTGCAAAAGCGCCCCCTGCAGCGCCACCGCCGGTTGTAGACATCATCATTGCAAAAACCCAAAGTATTTCAGATACCGTTGAGGCTAATGGTACTGTTATTGCAAGCGATTATGTTGCGCTGCACCCCGAGGTTGGTGGACGCATTACCTACCTTAATGTTCCCGAAGGCAAAAATATAGCCAAGGGTACTATTATAGCCAGGATTAACGACGCAGACCTTGAGGCGCAGGTTGAAAAAACAAAAGTATTGCTTGATATTGCGCAGAAAACGGTGGACCGTTATGCAAAATTGCTTGCAGTAAATGGTATTAATCAAAGTGATTACGACGCTGCTTTAAGCACGGTAAACGGCTATAAGGCCGACATAAACTACACCCAGGCTTTAATCGAGAAAACCATTTTAAAAGCCCCATTTGATGGCAAAGTTGGGTTAAGAATGGTTAGTCCGGGTGCGTATGTTTCCACGACAGATGTTATCGCGTCAATGCAAACAGACGATAAATTGAAAATTGATTTTACCATTCCTGAGCAGTACAGTAACCTTATTAAAATAGGCAACAATATTTCATTTGAGTCTGATGCAGCTGGGGCTAAAACGGGAAGTGCCAATATAATTGCTGTTGAACCGCAAATTGACCAGGCCACCCGTAACCTTAAAGTGCGTGCTGTATTAAGTAATAACAATATTAACCCCGGGGCATTTGTAAAAGTATATTTGTTTGAAAGCAGGAACGACCACGCTATAATGATTCCTACCAACGCTATAATACCCGAGGATATAAATAACCAGCTTATTGTTGTAAAAAAAGGCAAAGCCACGGTAGTTAAGGTAAACACAGGCATAAGGCTTGCCAATAATGTTGAAATAACCAGTGGCATAAACCCCGGTGACAGCGTTGTTGTAACCGGCGTATTGTTTGCACGGCCCAAAAGCCCTGTAAAAATAAGAAAGGTATTAACGCTGGATAAAATCGCGCATTAAAGGCGCCGGTTGCGCTAACAGTTGCTGTAAATAATAATTTAAGACAAGAGATCACTAAGCATGAATATATCAGAATTATCATTAAAGCGCCCGGTATTAGCCACCGTAATGAATTTGATGATCATTTTGTTTGGCGTGGTAGGATATACGTTTTTAGCCGTTAGGGATTACCCTGCTATTGATCCGCCCATTATTTCTGTATCAACATCATACACCGGGGCCAACCCCGATATCATCGAGAGCCAGGTTACTGAGCCGCTTGAAAAACAAATTAACGGCATACCCGGCATACGTACTATTTCTTCATCCAGCACCTTAGGCAACAGCGCCATAACAGTTGAATTTAACCTTGGTGTTGACCTTGAAGCCGCCGCAAGCGATGTACGCGATAAAGTTGCACAGGCAGCGCGTAGTTTGCCATTGGACATAGATGCCCCGCCTGTTGTTTCAAAAAGCGATGCCAACAGCGATTTTATATTAATACTTGCAGTGCAGAGCCACACAAAAAGCCTGCTTGAATTGAGCGACTACTCTGAAAACGTTTTACAGCAGCAGTTGCAAACTATTAACCAGGTAAGTTCTGTAAATATATTCGGGCAAAAACGCTATTCAATGCGCCTATGGCTGCTGCCAGACCGTATGAATGCGTATAATGTTGCCTTCAGCGATGTTTCAAATGCAGTGAGCAAAGAAAATATTGAGCTGCCACCCGGTAAAATATATGGCAACAATACAGAGCTTACCATACGCACGCTGGGCAGGCTCACCTCAGAAAAACAATTTCGCGACCTGATAATAAGGGAAGACAGTACTGGCATAGTACGTATGAGCGATGTTGCAAGGGTTGAGCTTGGCCCCGAAGCACCCGAGCAGAGCTGGAAATATAATGGTGTGAACGCGGTGGGCCTTGCCATTATACCACAGCCCGGCGCTAACAATATTGAAATAACAGACGAGTTTTATAAAAGGCTTGATGATATAAAAAAGAGCAACAAATCTGACATTGAGTTTAATGTTTTAATTGATAATACGCTTAACATACGCCACTCACTTTCTGAGGTGAAAGAAACCTTATTCATCGCCTTTGGATTGGTGGTGCTTGTAATATTCTTTTTCTTCCGCAACTGGCTTATAGCCATACGCCCGCTGATAGATATTCCCATTTCGCTTGTGGCAACATTCTTCATAATGTACGTTGCGGGCTTTTCTATCAATATTCTTACACTTCTTGGTATTGTACTGGCAACAGGGCTTGTGGTAGATGATGGTATTGTTGTTACCGAAAACATTTTCCGCAAGCTTGAAGGTGGCATGCCCATACATAAAGCTGCATTGGAGGGCAGTAAAGAAATTTTCTTTGCGGTGGTATCAACCTCGTTAACGCTGGCGGTGGTGTTTATGCCGGTTATATTTCTTGAAGGTTTTGTAGGCAGGTTGTTCCGCGAGTTTGGTGTGGTGCTGGCCGCTGCGGTATTAATTTCCGCTTTTGTATCGCTAACTATTACTCCAGTACTAAACGTTTATCTTAACCGTAAAAATGCGCAGCATGGCTGGTTTTACCTGAAAACAGAGCCTTTTTTTGAGGGTATGGAAAATGGGTATAAACGCCTGTTAGGCGCATTTATGAAAATACGCTGGATGGCCTGGGTTATTATTATTGTTTGCGCGGGTATGATATTTTTCATCATGGGCAATTTACAAAGCGAACTTGCCCCGATGGAAGATAAAAGCAGTATACGTTTTACTGTAACCGCGGCGGAAGGCACCAGTTTTAGCGCCACGCAAAAGATCACAGACGATATTTCCGACTATTTATACGATTCGGTTCCTGAACGGGATTTTGTTTTTGCACGTACACCCGCAGGGCCAACAGTAAACTCCTCGCAGCCCCGTATTGGGCTTACTGAGCCAAAAACCAGGGCGCGCAGCCAAAATGATATTGCAAACGATCTGCAGCGAAAGCTGAACCGGTTTAACGACGCAAGGGTATTTGCCATACAGGAACAAACCATTTCGGTGGGCCTTGGTTCGAGGGCCAGTTTGCCGGTGCAATTTGTATTGCAAAACCAGGATCTGAACAAATTGAAAGACATTATACCCAAGTTTTTAGATGAGGTGCGAAAAGATAAAACATTCGCCAACTCGGATGTAAACCTTAAATTTACCAAACCTGAAATACAGGTGACGGTTGACAGGATGAAGATTAAAGACCTTGGCCTCTCAACACAGGATGTTATCTCTGCCATGCAATCTGCATTCAGCGGCGGCAGGCTTGCCTATTTTATCATGAACGGCTACCAATACCAGGTAATTGCACAGGTTGACAGGCAAGAGAGGGATGAACCGGCAGATATAACACGCTTATACGTAACAAATGCTACAGGCCAGCATATTCCGCTTAGTGCGGTTGTACATCTGCAAACAAGCACCAACCCTGCTACATTATTCCATTTTAACAGGTATAAAGCAGCCATTATATCGGCATCGCTGGCCGAAGGTAAAACCATTGGCGATGGCATTAAAGCGATGCAGGCCATTGGTAACAAGTTGCTTGATCAAAGCTTTCAAACAGCATTAAATGGCCCGTCGCGGGACTATGCGGAAAGTTCGTCTAACATCGTTTTCGCATTCGCGCTGGCACTGGTGCTGATCTACCTTGTACTTGCTGCTCAGTTTGAGAGTTTTCTTGATCCATTCACTATTATGCTTACGGTACCGCTGGCTATCGCCGGCGCCGTGCTAAGCCTGTACATATTTCATCAAACAATAAATATCTTTTCTGAAATTGGTATGATTATGCTGATAGGCCTTGTAACAAAGAATGGTATTTTAATTGTGGAATTTGCCAATCAAAAGCGTGAGCACGGGCTGGAGAAATTTGAGGCGGTTGTTGAAGCTGCATCGCAGCGTTTAAGGCCGATATTGATGACCAGCCTTGCAACATCGTTAGGCGCCTTGCCAATTGCGTTAAGCCTTGGTGCGGCATCTACAAGCCGTATACCACTGGGCATTGTTGTGGTGGGCGGCATTATTTTTTCACTGATACTAACGTTGTTTGTTATACCGGCCGTGTACTCGTTTATATCCGGCAAGCATAAAGCCAAGAAGATTGAGGTAACGGAATAAAAATTGTATTAAGCGTTTACTGAACGATGAAGAAAAACATATTACATATTATTTGCCTTGCGTCTGTTTTATTATTCGCAACAGTTGTGCAAGCCCAGCAACAGCCGCTTACGCTGCATGATGCGGTAAGCATAGCGTTAAAAAACAGCCTTAGTATTGACATAGGTAAAAACCTGGTTGATATCGCCACCATTTACAACAACTATGCAACTGCCGGTGGTATGCCTGTTGTAGCAGGTAATGCCACGGAAACGCAGCAGTACGTAAGCGCCAGCCAAAAATATAGTAACTCCGCTAACGATAAGTCAACCAACAACGTGGGTTCAAATGGCTTTGCTGCAAATGTTACGGGCACCGTGCTAATATCAAACGGCCAGCGTGTGGTTACTGCGCAAAAAAGGCTTGGCGTTATAGAAAAACAAAGCAAGGAGCAGCTAACATCAAGGGTACAACTGATTGTTTTAAATGTAATGTTGCGGTATTATGATATTATCCGGCAGCAGAGCTATGCAAAAACACTGCAACGATCCATTGAAGCCTCACAGCAAAAGCTTGATATAGTAAAAACACAGCAAAGTGTTGGCCTGGCCAACAATGCAGACCTGTTCCAGGCTGAAGTTGACCTTAACACACAGGTACAGCTTTTACAGGCACAGCAGGTTTTAATTGCGCAGGATAAAACCGATTTGCTGTACCAACTTACACTAAATACTAACCCGCGTGCCGACTCCACCGTGGTTATTGCAGATACATCCATCACGATCGATAACGCGGTTAACCTGGATAATATTTTAAGCAATGTGCCTTCTCATCCTGACATTCTCTCGGCACAGGACCAGGTGTACATAAACCAGTATATTGAAAAAGAAACAGGTGCACAACGCTATCCAACACTAAGCGGCAATGCTGGGTATAACTACACCAGGAACCAAAATACTTCAGGGCTGTCACAATTCAGCCCCTTGTTAAACCTGCAGCGCGGGCCGTTTTTAGGCTTAAGTTTAACCGTGCCTATATTTAATGGCGGTTTGTACAGGAGGCAGCAGCAAGTGGCTGGCATTAACGTGCAAAACAGCATTTTACAAAAAGATACCCTGGTTAATGGTTATAATGCCAATGTGGTAAAAAACTGGGAGGCTTATAGTGGCAGTATACAGCAGTTGGCTACTGCACAAAGTAATTTAGAAACCGCTAAAAAGCTCCTGGATCTCATATTGCAAAAATTTCAGCTGCACCAGGCTACTATTATTGATGTAAGAACGGCACAGCAAAGCTTTGAAGATGCCGCCAACCTGCTTATTAACGTAAGCTTTACGGGTAAGATTGCTGAGATACAGCTAAAACGGTATGGCAACGTACTGGCGTATTAGAACATTTCGGGCGGGAAAACCGCAAATTTTCAATAATCAATGTTCAGTCCTCAACTTTCAATTAAACACGGGTGTATACCGCCATTTTTGGTTAGCTTAATCACCTGATCTCCACTTATCCTTTTTGCTGATAAAATAACTACCGAAAAGGGGCTGCCGATAATACCAGAAATTACCCTTTATATGGGCATTTTTAACCCCCTTTTTTGGGTAAAAATACATTGCTTTAAATGCGGCAAAACCCTTGTTTTTGCTTAACTTTGCACACTTGCCTAAAAAAGGGAATATATAGTTTATGAATGATGATTTTAAGGATGGTGAAACCCCGGATATTAATGCCTATGGAGCTGACAGTATACAGGTGCTTGAGGGGCTTGAAGCAGTGCGAAAAAGGCCTGCCATGTATATTGGCGATATTGGCGTAAAAGGCCTGCACCACCTTGTTTATGAAGTAGTTGACAACAGTATTGACGAAGCGCTTGCGGGATACTGTAAAAATATAACCGTTACCATACACGAAGACAACTCAATTTCAGTGGAAGATGACGGCCGCGGTATACCAACCGGCATTAACCAAAAGCAGGGTGTTAGTGCCCTTCAGCTGGCTATGACGGTTTTACACGCGGGTGGTAAATTTGATAAAAACACTTACAAGGTTTCCGGCGGTTTGCATGGTGTGGGTGTTAGCTGCGTTAATGCGCTAAGCACCAAAATGCTTACTACAGTCTACAGGGAAGGCAAAGTATTTGAGCAGCAATACCATATTGGTATTCCTGACTACCCGGTACGGGAAATTGGCACCTCAGATAAACATGGCACATTGCAGCATTTTTGGCCTGACCACAGCATTTTCCAGGTTACTGTGTATAACAGGGATATACTTGAAGGAAGGCTGCGTGAATTAAGCTTTCTTAACAAACGGATAAGCATTACTATAGACGACCTGCGTGAAAAAGATGCTGACGGTAAAACTTACACAAAAAACTTTTACAGCGAAGGCGGTATTGTTGAATTTGTGGAGATGCTTGATAAAACCAGCAAGCGAAACGCACTTATTGCCAAAACGCTTTATGTTGAGGCGCATGATGAAGTGGCAAACGTTGTAGTAGAAACTGCCCTTACCTATAACGACGACTTTAAAGAACATATTTTTAGCTATGTAAACAATATTAACACCATTGAAGGCGGCACACACGTTAGTGGCTTTAGAACAGCGCTAACCCGTGTATTTAAAGCTTATGGTGACAAGCAGGGTTTGTTTGAAAAAGCAAAGGTTGAAATTGAAGGTGATGACTTTAGGGAAGGCCTTACAGCGATTATTTCGGTAAAGGTGCCCGAACCGCAGTTTGAAGGGCAAACAAAAACCAAACTTGGTAACAGTGAGGTGAGCGGGATTGTGCAAATAGCGGTTGGCCGAGCGCTGGATATATACCTGGAAGAAAACCCCAGGGAGGCAAAGAATATTATTAGCAAAGTTATATTGGCTGCACAGGCGCGCGTAGCGGCTAAAAAAGCGCGCGAAATGATACAGCGCAAAACAGTGCTTAGCGGAAGCGGCCTGCCCGGCAAACTGGCTGATTGCAGCGAACGCGACCCCGAAAAATGCGAACTGTTCCTGGTTGAGGGTGATTCAGCCGGTGGTACTGCCAAGCAGGGCCGCGATAGGGCCTACCAGGCTATTTTACCGTTACGCGGCAAAATATTGAACGTGGAAAAGGCGATGGAGCATAAAATTTACGAGAACGAGGAAATACGTAACATGTTTACTGCCATGGGCGTTAGCATAGGCACACCGGAAGACCCCAAAGCGCTTAACCTAACCAAGTTGCGTTACCATAAGCTGATAATTATGACCGATGCTGATGTGGACGGAAGCCATATTGCTACGCTGATACTTACCTTCATTTTCCGTTATATGAAAGAGCTGGTAAGCGAAGGATACGTTTACCTGGCACAGCCGCCTCTATACCTTGTAAAAAGAGGAAAGGAGCAGGAATATGCTTATAACGACGAGCAACGTAAAATGCTAATACAAAGGCTTGGCAATGGCAAGGAAGACAGCGTAACGCTGCAGCGCTATAAAGGGTTGGGTGAAATGAACAGCGACCAGCTTTGGGAAACTACCATGGACCCTACCCGTAGAACATTAAAAAGGGTAGGTATTGAAAGTGCAGTAGAAGCAGACAGGGTGTTTACCATGTTGATGGGCGATGAAGTTCCGCCACGCAGGGAGTTTATTGAAACGCATGCTAAATACGCTAAAATTGACGCCTGATAATACTAAAACCGCCACAAACGGTATAGTATTTGGGTTTAAATAATTTGCAAAAGAGCAGGGAACAAGCACCAGGTTTATAGTTAAACTGCTGAAAAACAGGCCAAAATGCCTGCTTTTCTCTAAAATGTGGGCATTTTTGAGCGTTTGCTATAAAATCTGGGTTATTCTTTGTATTCTTGTAAAGATTTACATTTACTAATCAAAAAAAACAAAAATAACCATGGACACCTCAAAAATGATTAAGGCTTACTGTTTAAAAACAAAGGAAAAGGATGTACCCATGCAAAATGCCATTATTTCAAAAACAGCGAGGGGTGGCTATATTGCAAAGGGCGATGATGGTAAAGGTAATAAGATGAGCGCTATTTTAGGTGAAGAAAAAGCGCTGAAAGCCATAGCTGATGGCGTTGCCAAAAAAGACTTTTAATTGTTTAAACAGCAAGATAACTGATAATCCTGCAGCCTGGCTGCGGGATTTTTTATTTAACGCGCTTTAGTGGCTTTATAGCTGAAGGTTTACGCGAACCATGTATAACACCAAGGATCAAAACTTCAGCCGCTGATATTTTAAAGATGATCAGCCATGACATGCAAATTGCACGCCTATATATCTTTGTTTTGGTAGTAAGTGCTTCGCATTCTTTGTAAGTAAATGGGTTTGTTCCTATTTTTTCAATAGCCTCAAAAATATTATCACCAACTTTTATTGCATTCAGGGGCTGCTTATTTACGATGGCAATGTATGCCGTTATCTCATTAATATTTCGCCAGGCGTTTGAGCTTACTCTTATTTCACGGATTGGCGCAGTTTTTCCTTCTTGCTTGCCCATTGCGCTTTTGCTTGTTGTAAACTGATAGATTGTTCACTTTCCGCGTTAAGCACCCAGTCTTCAAATTCTTTCAGACTAAGTTCACTGCCGGGCAACGAAGGGCTTTTTAAAATATCACTACTGACAATTTTTATAAGATGCTTTTCTTCCAGCTCCCGCAAGGCCTGTATACCACTGTTATTTTTTACTTTCACTGTTAGTGTTTGCATGCCCTAAGTTAAAAAAAATTGATGAATTGCGGAAAAGAATGCTGTTTTCAAAACAGCGCAGGAAGACCAACCTTTTATACTTTTTCCGTTTGCTGTTCCCGCTTTATTACCCCGTTGTGCATTTTTTGTAAAAACCGCTGCATGGCCAGCATGGTTTTAACATCGTCAACCACCAGCAAAAAGTTTTTGGCAACCTGCTTAAGCCTCGCATTGTTTACACCTGTTTGCAGGTATTGTATAATGTTGTGGAATACAGGTGATTCAAAATAGGGTGAATCATTCTTATTAATGAAGTAACAGCGCAGCGTATCATCTTTCAGGCTCATTTTTTCAAAACCAAGATCAACGGCCAGCCAGCGGCAACGCACCGTAGTAAATAAGTCTTCTACCTGTTTCGGCATAGGGCCAAAACGGTCAATCATTTCAGCATGAAATGCCTTAAGTTCTTCTTCTTTCTCACAATTATCAAGGCGGGTGTATAATGACAGCCTTTCAGTTATACTCTCCACATAAACATCCGGTATCAGTATTTCCAGGTCAGTATCAATGGTACAATCGCTAACAAAATCATCCTGTTTGCTTATCTCTTCTTTAAACAGGTCTTTAAACGATGTTCTTTTTAATTCCCTTATGGCTTCATCCAAAATTTTCTGGTACATCTCAAACCCAATTTCAGCCATAAAGCCGCTTTGCTCACCGCCAAGCATATTGCCAGCACCGCGAATATCCAGGTCGCGCATAGCTATTTGAAAACCGCTGCCAAGCTCACTAAACTGTTCCAGTGTTTGCAGGCGTTTGCGGCTGTCCGCCGGCAATGTACTCATAGGCGGCCCCAGTAAGTAACAAAATGCTTTTTTGTTGCTGCGGCCAACACGGCCACGCAATTGGTGCAAGTCGCTCAATCCAAAATGGTGTGCGTTATTTATAATGATGGTATTTACGTTTGAAATATCTACCCCGCTCTCCACAATATTGGTACAAACGAGTACATCGTATTTACGGTCAATAAAATCCAATATCCGTTCTTCGAGGTCGTGGCCTTCCATTTGGCCGTGGGCATAACTTATGCTTAAATCGGGGCACAGGCCCTGTATCAGTGCTCTCATCTCGGCAAGGCCCTGAACGCGGTTATGGATGAAGAATACCTGGCCGCCACGTTCAGTTTCATAGTAAATAGCGTCTCGTATCAGGTCAGGATTAAATACATGCGCTTCGGTTTGTATAGGCTGCCTGTTTGGTGGCGGCGTATTGATGATGCTTAGATCGCGCGCGCCCATTAAACTAAACTGTAAGGTACGTGGTATGGGCGTTGCGGTAAGTGTAAGGCAATCAACATTGGTTTTTAAAGTCTTCAATTTCTCTTTGTGGCCTACACCAAATTTTTGCTCCTCATCAATAACCATTAACCCAAGGTCTTTAAACTTTACTTCTTTACCAAGCAACCCATGTGTGCCTATAATTATATCCACCTTACCACTCTCTACTTTTTGCAAGGTTTCCTTTTTTTCTTTCGCAGACTTAAAACGATTAATATAATCAACCGTAACAGGAAAATCCTTCAACCGGTCACTAAATGTTTTATAGTGCTGAAATGCAAGAATGGTTGTAGGCACCAGCACCGCCGCCTGCTTGCCATCAACACATGCTTTAAAAGCGGCTCGTATGGCTACTTCTGTTTTGCCAAAACCCACATCACCACACACCAGCCTGTCCATAGGCGATGGTGCTTCCATATCCTTTTTTACATCGGCTGTTGCCTTGCTTTGGTCTGGTGTATCCTCGTAAATAAAAGAGGCCTCCAGCTCCGTTTGCATATAATTATCCGGCGAAAAAGCGAAACCATGCTGCGCCTTACGTTGCGCGTAAAGTTTTATCAGGTCAAAAGCAATTTCTTTTACCCTAACCTTTGTTTTTTCTTTCAGCCTGTTCCAAACATCGCTGCCAAGTTTGTTTATCTTAGGTACAGTACCCTCTTTACCAGTGTATTTAGATATTTTGTGAAGCGAGTTAATATTTACATACAGTATGTCGCTGTCTTTATAAATAACCCTTACAGCCTCCTGAACTTTACCATTTACTTCAAGCTTTTGTAAACCACTGTACGTGCCAACGCCATGATCAATATGCGTTACAAAATCGCCCGGCTGCAAGTCGCGCAGCGTTTTAAGTGTAAGGGCTTTGTTTTTATTATATGCCTGCTTTATTTTGTATTTATGATAGCGCTGAAATATCTGGTGGTCGGTATAGCAAACAACTTTTAAATCTTCATCAATAAACCCTTCATGAATACTGGTAGCAACAGGCGTAAATTTAATTTCGGTGTTAAGGTCCGTAAATATGGTGTTTAACCTTTCAAGCTGTTTTGCCTGTTCTGCAAAAATAAAAATACTGTCTCCGCGCGTTTCATGGCTTTTAAGATCGCGTATCAATAAATCAAACTGCCGGTTAAAAGCAGGTTGTGGTTTTGTTTTAAACTCTATTTCAAAAGTGGATAGTTGTGGTTTATAACCAAATTCAACAATATGCCGTTGCTGCACCTGCCTTTCAATGGTAGCTGCTGGAACAAAATCATCAACCTTTACATGTTTTAATATTTTTGTATTGTCGCCATCATCTTCAAGGTCTAAAGCAGTTGCTTTAGGGTGAACAGTTGATGCTGTTTCGGCCTTAAGTTTTTCGCCTTCAACCATAAATTTTCCCAAATCATTTTCCTGCTCTTCTATCTTCCCTTTAATTACATCCCAGTCTTTCAGCCAAACAACGGTATTCTCAGGCAAAAACTCAAGTAGTGTTACCTTTTCTTCGCTTTCAAACTGTGTTTCAACATTCGGGATAATCGATACCTGCATCAGTTTGCGCTCACTCAATTGGCTTTCGGGGTCAAACAGGCGAATACTGTCAACCTCGTTACCAAATAATTCAACACGGTATGGTTTTTCATTGCCGAAGGAATATATATCAAGAATACCACCACGCAATGCAAACTGGCCGGGCTCGTACACAAAATCAGTACGCTCAAAACCATACATTACAAATAATTCCAGCAGGCCGTCAAGGTTTATGGTATCATTTGTTTTTATGCTGATAATATTGCCGCTCAGTGTTTTTGGCAGCACCACTTTTTCAAACAACGCTTCAGGATAAGTAATAATGATTTTCTTATTTCCACCTGCTGAAAGTCGTGTAAGCGTCTCAGTACGCAGCATTACGTGGCTGCTGTTGAGCAATTTAAAATTCTTCCTGTTTTTAAAGGAGGATGGAAAATAAAACAGGTCTAATGCCTGCGTAAGATTCTCTAAAGTATTGTGAAAATAAGCGGCTTCTTCTGCATCATTTAACACAACAAGATGGTTAAGGCTTGCCGTATTGGGATGCGTAAAAACAGCGGTAACCAAAAATTCCGCGCTGCTGCCCTGTAAATTTTTAAGAAATATTTTTTGCCCCGAAACTTCCCCCGAAACTTCGGGGTTGGCAAATAGAAGCCTGTCCGCCAATTGTAAAAGGCGGGGATTTTGTTGATACTTGTCCAGCAGAACCTGTAAATTCATAAACCGGTGCAAAGGTACTGCTTTTTGCGTGAAGGAAGCGGGGTTGGTTGATTAGTTAATTGGTAAAGACAAGTTGATTGGTTGTAGAGTTGTTGCCTTTTTCCACTCTTGAAGTTTCCGTAAAAATACCTAAAAAAGTACCCCAAAATGGATACCTGGCAAATCCTCTTACCATTGGAGAGCATATTCGCAAGGCAAGAATAGATAGAAATCTGTTTCAAGAGGCCGTGGCGGCACTGTTTCCAATTTCTGAATCAGCACTATCGAAGTGGGAGAATAATAAGGCAGTGCCAAGCAAAGCCCATATGCCCTGCGTTATATCATTTTTAGGATTTGACCCTTTATCAATAAATCACTGAAATGCATTGTTGCGCTGACAAACTTTGATAAATAAATGGGTTGTCGGGCAAAACCAATAAAACTGTGGGCATTATTACTATACTTAAAAATATCATAACTTGATAGATACGTCAATTAGGCGGCTCACTGGCCCTTCCAGCGGAAGCTCTTTGCTGTCGAATAACATTCTCGTTTATTTAAACTTTTGGGTTATATGACCGGTAAAACGACAGTGTCGCCTTCCGTGAAGTCAACATGCAGCTTTACACCCTTCACAGCATAATCAATATGCAAAGTCTTAGCCTTACCAAAGTGCGGGTCGTTTCCGTCCACGAGATCATTCGAAGCCCTCACCTCCAGCTTATTGTTTTTCACAAGGCTTCTTAACTTACGGGTCACATTTGGCCGGTTAAAATTCAAACCACTCACGTAATAGGCTGTGATAATTTCCAACCCGCTTTTTTCATTTGCCATATTTTGTTTGTGGTTAATCACTTCAAGCGCTTCCTGTTTTAAGTGCTTGTCGCTAATGCTTTGAACAGCAGCTCGCAGGCGCTCCGCATCAGTGTCGGGTAAGGTTTGGATCTCTTCCAGTACATTAAGCGCGTCATTCACCTGTCCTTCTTTCTGCATTTTGGCGATGATGACGTTGATTAACTTTGTATGTTGCTGTTCGTTTCCTCGCGCCCCAATGAGTTGTAAAACCTGCAGTTCATTTTCGTACTGGAATATTTTATCATTAAGTGTAATGAAATCAAATAATATCACCTGCAATTTTGGTGAAAGCTTTACTATAGAGGATGCTTCATGGCTGTTTACACCTTCTGCAAATAATCGTCTTAACCGGCTTTCTTCTGTTATATCTTCCAAGAAGATGGTAACACTTTCATCGCCATCAAAATACCGGCGCACAAGGGTACTTACAAACGCTCCTGATTCCGCGTCATCAACGACATAAAGATCACCCGTTTTTAAAGATAGCAGATATTTTTTAAGTGCAAGGGAGGCAGCAGAAGTATCATTAAGGTTAAGCAGGAACGATTTTAAGGGTACAAGGTTAAAATGAAAATTTTCTGCGTATCCCAACAGTTCTGAACATAAATAATCGGTGCATTGAGGGCTCCTGTTAATGATGGT
>Ga0206931_1040_pt1 | contig 42627 bp, 31 predicted proteins | sample Alteio_BWOrgHeat_17_FD_152946 | JGI IMG/M metagenome (GOLD analysis project Ga0206931, IMG submission 152946) | Enriched cells from forest soil in Barre Woods Harvard Forest LTER site, Petersham, Massachusetts, United States -... | ecosystem: Environmental > Terrestrial > Soil > Temperate forest >...
CGCAGCATCAATACTAACATTTACGCCAGCGCTAAAATAAAATGGATTAGGAAGGCCACCCTGTGCCAATGCCACCGCCGAAATATCTGCAAGGGGCGCGGTAATGTCGTGGCCAAGAATAGTGCACTTAACGCCACCGCCACCTTCAAAGTAAAAATACAACTGGCCTTTGGCATACCATCCATCAAGGCCGGGTGGTGCATCTCCCTTTACGCCGTCGCAAGGTTCGGTGTACCTGCTTAAGTTCAAATCAAAACCACCGCCCAATGTTAATACCGCATAAACAGGTCCGAAGCTAAACTGGTCGCCTATTTGAATGGATGCCCCAAACGCAATACCAGGTATACCCGAAGCCGGCCCGGAACTTACATTAGATGCATTACCACCGTTAGTGCTGCCGGCAAGTGCGGCAAGTTGTTTTCTAAGATTGTCCGTTGGCGCTTCGGGTGGTGGTATATTACCGGTGCCATCATCCCCCATCCAAAAGTAGCCTGCAAATTTCTCAAGCCCAACACCTAATCCCGGTACAACATATTGGATATATGCCCTGTCTGATGGGGTGCCAAGGGCAACATGCCATGGGCTGTTATTACCAAAATGGAAATCGCCCGCAATATGGCCCTTCATATAGGCGAGATCGCCGGGCGGGTAATTTATATTTACGTCAACACCTCCGTTGAAGGAATTGTTGGCAAAATCAAATTCAAGCGTACTGGTGCCGGTAATGGCGGCCATTGGCGTCCAGTCAGTTGAACTGCAGAGATAATAAGCCGCCAGGTCAATATCAAGATAATCAAATGCAAACCGGTTTATATCCAGCCCAATTTCCGCACCGCCACTGCCTAAAAATGTAAAGCCGTCATTAGTACCTATTAAAATTTTTGCTTTAAGGCCGGCAGTGCCCTGGGCAGGGTCATACTTGCTTGATGGTGGTACATTGCCATCTACAGCCTGCTGCGGCGAAAGGTCCTGCTTACGCACAAGATTAAAGTACAAGCCGCCCCCAAAACCAAATACGCTTATTGGTGGCCCAGGTAAAGTACATAGTGCTATACCCGGTTGAAATACAGCCGCTGCATCTATATAAAAATACGGGTAGCCGTTTGGCCCGTCGGTTTTGCCAAATAACACGTGTGCATCGCAGGTAAACGCATCAATAAATGCGGCCTTTAGTGTGCCTTGTATGGCGCTCCCAAACTTACTGTCGTTAATAAAATCAAGCTCTCCGCTAATATTAACAGGACCAAGCGGGCCACTGGTTAATTCTATTTTTGTAGGTGTAATTTTATCAAATGTCCAGTTAGGCCTGCCACCATCCAGGTTTATATTACCATTTATCGTCATGCCAAAACTTGCTTTTGGTGCAGGCATATTGCCATCACCAAGCTGTATACCCATGCCCAGCTTTATACCCACGCCACCGGGCGTTGCCACAAGCGAGGGCGGATCTAAAGTAACGGGCAGGTTTGCAAGCGATTTGTCAGGGCTTGCCACGCCGGCTGTAAACTTATCAATAGTTATCCCGGTTTTGCTGCTTATGGTCATACCCTCTACCTCAAGCAGTTTAAAATTTATGTGGCCAAAGGGGTCAATCCTGGTATCAATTGAAAGGTCGCCATTTATGGTGGCCTGGGCTTCAAAGTCGTTGCCGCCGCCTGCCGTAACAGTTATATTGCTGGTGCCATATACGTTGATGGCAGCTATCCACATGGGAACAGATATATTTTTATTACCCGCTGTGCTTAACCCAAATTGAAAGCCAATGCCTGTTGCGCCTTCAGATAAGGTACAATGGTAATTTAACTGGTTTGTTGCATCTTTATATGCATTACCAGAAATGGGCAGCACCACGTGGCCATCAAGGCCGCCATTTTTAAAAGCGTTATTTATAAAAGTAATACCAAGGTTATCAATGGAATAATACCAGCCACCCAGGCTGCCATCGCCTATTTGCAAAATATTTACCGCACCTATTTTAGCAGTAACACCGCTGCCATCGATAATTAAATTCTGTACCCCGGCCTGCAATGGCACGCCTGCTGCATTTTTTAGTATAGCAGGCAGATCCATATTTAGTTGTGGCAGGTAAAAGCCATGCCATTGGGTGGTTTGCAGCTCAGGTTTTTCAGCAATATTGGGCATACCCGCAGGGTTTTGCACATCGCTATGATCGTATGTAGCGCTGCCAACCAGGTTAAAGCCAAAATCTTTATTGCCCGCTATTACAAACGGGTCAATCGTAACACTGGCCATCCAGTCGCTCCAACCTTTATCAGTAGTGGCGGTTATTTGGGCAATTACGGGACTTGCGCCATCAGCTTTTTTTACAATAAGCGATTGTGGTAAACTTATCGCCCCAACAATCTGCAAGGTTTTAAAACCTGCTTTATCAAAAACTATATATGTACCGCCGCCGGGGTTGGCAGCGCCTTTAAGTGTAAGGTTTATAGATGGGAGTACTACATCTTCAGCTAAAAATAATTTTGCATCACCGCAAAGGTCAGTAGTGTTAACACAAACATTTTTGGCGCCGAGGGCAATGCGCGACACAACAGCATCATCGGGCGTATTAATAATAGTTGCCGCATCCATTGTTGCCTGGGTTGGCGTTATTCTCAATGCAGTAATTTCTACTGTTATCGGGCTGCCCGCAACCTGTTTGTCAATGCCAATGGGCAACTGGAAAACAGTGCCTGCTGCAGTATTTTGCAGCTGCGATACAAGGCTTGATGTATTGTTATCAATATAGTTAGAAAGGTTAGTAACATCCTGCGGGCCAAAAGGCATAAGGCTTGGATTGGGCGATGGTACAGTTGGTAAAAAATTTACGTTGTTTTTTACCTGGGCGGTTATAACACCACTTATCAGTTCATTATTACTATTTACCTGTATTGAACTAAAATCAAGCCCAATGGGTATTATTGATGTGTTGACAACAGGCAGGTTTACTTTACCTGTGCCTGATATGGTATTGTCGTTATTTGTTATAAGCGTTAAAACAGTTACGCTAAAACTGCCGGCTTTTATAGTGCCGCCAACAGCAATATTTTTATTGGTTGCCTGGGTGTTGGCAGGCAGCGGTGTTTGGCAACTGCATACAACCGCATTATCGTTAGCTATGGGCGGCGCGGCATTTTCCTGCCCGTAAGTAAACCCAATAACCTCGCTTTGCCCATTGTTTCTAAACACTACTGTATTGGTTGGGTCTTTGGCCTGCACAACCATTGCATAGTGCCTGCCCGGTGTTAGCGCGGGTTGGGCCGGGCCATAAACAAATGCAGGTGTACCAGTTACAGTGGTTTGAAAAAATGCAGGCTGGGTAGATGTTTGAATAGCATTTTCCGGGCTGCGGTTATCTAATATCTCAACTATCTTAACAACGTACTGTGTTGATGGCGGTGCGCTTGCAGGCGTTGTCCAGGTAACTACAAAGTTTTGGGTATTGCCTACAGGCATAATATTATCACCATCGGACGGTTTTATAATAATAGGGGGTTCAGCACTTGAAATGGGGAAACTGTTGCTGCACTCATCTTCAGTTAAAGGCGCGTTTGTGCGGTAGTCAAATGCCTGTACACATATTTGATAATTGCCTTCAGGTAAATTGCCCTGTGCAAACAACTGCTCCCTTGTAATACCGGTAAATACAAGCTGGTTATAATCAAAAAGAGAATTTATTGTAGTACCATTTAAGTTTCTTGTTTCATTTGCACCTAAATGCAGTGGTGCAGGGCTTTTAAAATTTTTATTAACGGCAATAGCTATGCCATTGTCACCAGTCATGCTGCCCCTTAGCTGCAGATCAACCGGGGAACCACTGCCGTTAAAGATCACTATCATCACTTGTTGCGGGTGCGATGCAAAATCTGCAATGTGCGACGAGTACGGTGGCAACACTGTAACCTTTATTGTTATTTGTGCATTGCCGGCCGTTGCTGCAGCCATACACAGCCACAGCATACAAAATTTTATAAAGCCGGCAAGGTGTTTCTGTTTCATGTAATAAAGTTTATAAATGGTTACTTTAAAAATTATATCCGTAGCCAAGCTCAACACGTGTTTCGGTAAAGCCGGGTAATACTGTGGTTATATTTTTTGGTTTATTATTGGTATAGTACAAAAGCAGGTTAAGGTTGTGCCTCTTAAAAAAAGTGTAGGTTATGTTGCCGGACAGGTTTACTATATTACTGTTGCCATCATCCCTTGCATCAAAAAAATACCCGGCGCTGCCATTTAACGAAAGCGTTGACTTGAATAATGATTTTGTTATGCTTAAAGTGCCGCCATTGTTATTATCTGTGGTGCCGGCGGCTTCCATTTTAGTGCTACTTACGTTAAAAGAAAGCGATAACTGCGAAGCAATAATGCCATAAGTATAGTTAATAAAATACTGGCTGAAGTTTATGTTGCGGCTTACCGCATTTTGGGCAAAATAATTATTATAGTCATTAAGCTTCATAAAGCTTGCGGAGGCTATAATTGTATGGCTAACTTTGGTATTGGTAAAAATGTAGCGTGGCGTAAAAGATAAGTTTTGCGTTGTTTGCGCTATTTTAAGCGAGTCAGCAAACCGTATTGTTTTCGGTTGCTGGTTATTGCTGAAGTTAGTATAGTTAACATCAAGCCCCAGGTGCGATGTAAAGTCTACACTAAGGTTAGCATTGCCGATAGTTTTAGAAGAAGTTGCCTGCTTTTGACCCTTTACATTATCGTGCTGAAAGCCGATGCTGCCTGTAAAGCGCAGCTTATTTTTAAACGCGCGAAAATTTGGCGCGATACTGTAGCTCTCCAAATCATTATTAAAAAAATAAGCCCCCATACTTTGAAAATTTGGGTCAATACGATTGTACTGAAGCTTTAAACCCCAGTTTCTCGTTTTGTACCCAACCGCTGCATCGGCTGCGGTATTAAAATCGGATGAAGCATTAACAATAGCAAACTTTTTGGCAAGCTTAAAAAGGTTGTTGTTAAAAGAATCAAGAGTAATGGGTGAATTAATATCGCGCGTGTAAATGCTGCCCGCAACATTGCCCTGTATAAAAAACTTCTTAAATAAACTAATGCGCGTGCTTACGCCAATAACGGTATTTGCGGCAGGAGTAATATCAAGAGAGGAGTCGTATGTTTTGTATGGCACGCTTGCATCGTCGTCCTGTGCTTTAAGATAGCTAATGTCAAAATAGGTTCTGTCTGTACCAACACCTATGCGGGCAGCATAAGCTTTGCGGCTGAAAGAGAATGGCACCAGGCTTTGCGTTGTTGTATCAAGGGTGGTTGCACTGGCGAGTTTGCCGTACATAAACCCAAACCTGAACTTACCGGGGTTAAGCTCAACCCCTGCGCCAAACATAGTATAGCCTGCCAATGTATAGGGCGAAAATGTTACACTGCGGTAGCCCAGGTGTACGGTTATCCACTTATAATGAGGGCTTATGCCAAACTGGTTAAAAGGCTGGCGAAAGCTGCGCTGCTGCTCACTTATGCTAAAATTGAAAGGTATGCTAAGACCGTAAATACTGATGGTGGGGCTGCCCGAAAATATATAAGAATATGGCGACCTGTCTGCCGGTATGCCTGTTGAGGTATAATAAACGCCGCGCAGTTGCACACCGCCTGTTATTGCAAAAGGCTTTTGCGTGCCAAGGCTGCCAATATCCTGCGCCTTGCCGGTACCGGGTAGCAAAATAGCAAGGTAAGCAACGGCAATATAAAATATTTGCCAGGGGTACAGCAGTTTACATTTCTTGGTCGGGCGCATTTTTTTTTCTTTTGGGGAGAAAGAAATTATCAACTCCCCGGTGATGAATAATTTATAAGTAACGGGTTACAGCCACACTTCATCAACGTATAAAGTTTCGCCGATGGCAGCTATTTTCCTATACACCAAAAAGTGTATTTTATAATACCTCTTTAAGGCATGCAACCTGCTATTTACATTGGGAGTTTTTTGCAGTAAGCTGAATAGTACAGTACATTTAAATAAAGTGTTATTTATAACTGCCTAATTATGCTTGCCAACACTATGCTGATTAAAAATTGCTACTGTTTTATAAACTTTGTTGCACCAGCAATTTTATTACCGGTTATTATGTTTAAGAAATACGTACCTGCGGCAAGATTGCTTATGTTAACCTGCATAACTGCCTGGGAGGTAACAAATTCTTCATTAGCAAGAAGCCTTTTGCCGGAAACATCAGTAATTACACATACTACTTTACCATTTATACCCGTGGCAAGTTTTACATTCAGCATGTTTTTGGCAACTGTTGGATAAACAATACTTGCTGTATTGTTATTTGCTGTATTAACAGCTACTGTTTTTGAATAATTAACCCTGCCGTCTTTATCCAATTGTTTTAACCGGTAATATATGGTACTGGACGGGGAATAAAAGTCTGAATAATCGTAACTTATACTTTGGCTGCTGTTGCCGTTAACCGCTTTTGTTGGTACAAAGCCAACAAGGGTAAATGTATTGGCATCTAAACTGCGCTGCACATCAAAGCCTTTATTATTTGCTTCACTTGCTGTTACCCAGTTTATCGTGGTTGTTTTGCCGTTAGCGGAAGCTGTAAAAGACAGTATATTAACAGGCAATAACGATGCACAGGAATCAGTAAGCAAATAATGACTTTTTACTGCTGTGGCATGTATACCGTCGGTGCTGCTCCATCCAACTTCATAACCCCATCCATTAAGTGTGGCAAATGTACCGTCGGTTGTAAAGCCAACCCAGGGTACGGGCTTATTAGCATCACCCAGGTTGCCCGGCCCCCATTCCCACGCTAAGTAGCCTATCTTTTTTGCATTGCATTGGGCGATGATATTTTTGTACGACACTGCCTGGCCGCTATCGCCATTGGTTTGGTATTTGCAAAACTCACCTACAATCAGCGGCAGGTTATTATCAACACTTTGCTGCAGCGTTTGGGTAACTTCGTCATCTGTATCCCCAAAATTGTATTGCCAGTACAAATGCACGGAGTAAAGTATGTTGTGGCCGGGATCGAATGCACTAAGCGTTGGCCCCGCAGCTTCAAGCATATCAATATTTTGGCCATAGCCGGATGCATCAATAACCAGTGGGGCATTTACGCCTGCGGTTCTAAATGTTGTTATCGCATCCTTATAAGCATTTATAAAAGCGTCTGTAGTAGTGGCAAATGTTCCCAACTCATTTACAATATTCAACAGCAGGTGGGCCTGGTGGGCCTTTAAAACTGCAAGTACATCGGGCTTCATCCAGTACTGCATGTATAAAGGCAGATTATCTACCTCGTTTGTATTGTCCGCAGGATTATCGTCATGCTGCTCAATAAGCGGTATCATTTTTAGCTGCTCGCAGGTTGTTAAGGCGGTATTAAGCATATCAGCAGTGCCTGAATAATCCCATACCATGCGCACACAGTTAGCGCCGGTTTTAGCAATTTCTGCCAGCGATGTTAAGCCATCGCCTGCTCCCCAGCGCCAAATAACCATTTTATTTACACCGCGTAATATAACAGTATCACCGCATGGGTCGGTTAAAAAACGGCCTTTTACCTGGTAGGTGTTTTGGGCATAACCGCTAACAATTATAAGCAGCAATAAAGGGGTAAAAATAAATTTCATATTAATGGTTTTTGCAACTTTGGCTAACTTGTAATTTACCCTGTAAAATTGGCAATACTGCATATACTAACCTATACACATAACAGTGTAATTTTATATACCCTTTTTGGTGTAGACGGCTTTACAAAAGATTGTTTTCGGCTGCGTATTTTATAAGTGCGGCAGTATTTTTAAGCTCCAGTTTGGCGAGCACATTTTTACGGTGCGTGTCAACTGTTGAAGGGCTTAAAAAAAGCTTGAATGCAATTTCATGGTTTGTCATGCCTTCGCCAATATATTTTATGATCTCCAGCTCGCGTGGCGTAAGGTGGTCCTGCTTTTCAGCAGTGTTATTCTTTTTACTAAAATGATGGTACAGGTTAAAACTTAACTCCTGGCTTATATATTTTTCACCATTAATAACTTTGGTGATGGCCCTTAATAATTCTTCTTTACCTGTATTTTTGATAATAAATGCATCTGCGCCGGCCTTTAGCAGTTTTGCAATAACCGAGGCATCGCTAAGCATGCTTACCACTATTATTTTTACATGCGGGTGCTGTTCTTTGATAATTTTTGTAGCCTCATACCCGCTTAACACAGGCATGTTTACGTCCATCAGTACGCAATCAACATCATATTTATTAACCATTGCAATGGCCTCATTGCCGTTGGACGCCGTATAAACCGCCGATACCGATTTTTCTTCCTGCAATATTTTTGATATACCATCAATTATTAACTGGTGGTCGTCGGCTATCAGTATACTGTATGTTTTTTGGTATGTCTGCATAACTAATTAAATTGATAAGGTATTTCAATAAGTACACTGGTGCCATTACCCGGCCGTGAATCAATGCTCATAGTGCCCTGCAGCAGTTTGGTGCGTGCATCAAGGTTTTTCAGGCCATAACCTTCTTTATGTGTGGTAACATCAAAGCCTTTACCATCATCTTCTATCATCAGGATTATTTTGTCGTCCCTGTAGCCGATTTGTAACGATGCATTTTTTGCACCCGCATGTTTTAAAACATTATTTACAAGCTCCTGCGTTACGCGGTACATGGCAAGTTCGTGGTCTTTTGCTATGCGTTGCTTAATGCCAAATACAACCAATTTTATATGTATAATTTTTGTTTCGTTTATTTTATTAACTAACCCTTCAACAGCGGTAACATAGCCAAATTCTTCCAGTATGCCGGGGCTAAGGTTCATCAGCATTACCCTTACATCGCGTATTGTTTCATCTATTAATTCTTCTGTGCTGCGCGCAAGTGATTCTGTTTCGCGGTACTGGTGTTTTTGCAGGTTGTTTTTAAATGATGAAACAAACAGTTTTAGGGCAGAAAGCTTTGTGCCTATATCATCATGCAGGTCGCGCGATATTCTTTTCCGTTCCTGTTCCTGCGTGGCTATCATGGTACGCAATTGTGTTTCCTGTGTAATTTTATACTGCCTTATACGGTTAAGGTATATACCATATATAGCACCGGCAATACTAACAGCATATACCAGGTACGCCCATATTGTTTGCCAAAATGGTGGTTTTATAATAAACTGCAGCATGGCAGGTTTTTCGTTCCACAGGCCTGCATCGTTTGATGCCTTTACTAAAAAAGTGTAAGTGCCGGGCTTTAGGTTTGAGTAGTTGGCTGAATATACTTTAGATGTATATATCCAGTCTTTATTAACGCCCTGCAGCATGTATGCATATTGGTTTTTTTGACTGTTTATATAATTTAACGATGCAAATGTTAACTGGAAACTGTTTTGCGTATATGGAAGGTTTATTGTGCTGGTAAGATATATTGGGGCGGAAAGAAGATGCGATGAACCGAACAATGAAACAACAGTGTCAGAAACAGCAAGACTTGTAATTACAACCGGGGGTTTAAAGGTATTTGTTTCAAAAGCGGAAGCTGCGGCTTCAACCAGGCCGTCACTTGTTGAAAGAAAATAATTTTTCTCATTATTTTTTTCCTGCACTGCCATATTTACAACTATCTCGCCCGGCAGGCCATCTGTATTATTAAAATGTTCTATTGCATATTTCGTTTTGTCATTATTGTTAAAAGTTATTTTGTTGATGCCCCACAATGTTGATGCCCATAAAACATTTGGACCATCCTGCAAAAAACTTAAAACAGTATTTGAACTAAGCCCTTTATCCTCGTCAATAGCACCGGTGACATTAAAGTTTTTGTCGAGCATGAAGATGCCGTTTTGATACGTGCCTGCGTACGATATACCATTATTGCCTTTTTGAAAACAAATACCTGCAGATGAAAAAAACAGGCTGCCATCCTGTTTCATAAAATTAAAGCTGTCGGCTACGGCATTATATTTTTGAATATTTGTGTAATGGCATACTACAATATTTCCATCTTCATCATTGGCCAAAAGATTTATGTTGTTTGACTTGAGTCCGTTGCGGCTATTGGTAAACTGGCGTAAGCTATCGGTATGCGGATCATATTCAAACAGGCCGCCGGGATCTTCCTCGCAACCTATCCAAAGGTTGTTATTCCTGTCGTACCGCGCGGCCTGTACCGACTTTAATTTGCTGTTATATTTTAATGGCAGCGCTGGCGTATAATTGTGCGTGTAAACGTCAAATACAAACAGGCCGGCCAGGCTGCCTATAAAAATACTGCGGTTGTCGCGCTCGCTGGGGTATTGTATTGTATTAAACGCTGCGTTTATGGTATTATAAAAAGGGTAAAAGGTGCAGGTATTTGTTTCAAGGTTAATAAGGTCAATCCCATCCCCGTACACGCTTGCCAGTAAGTTATTGTTAAACAAATACACTCTTTTTATTTCGTTGCTGTGTATAGATGCTGCATCGCCGGCATTATGCCTGTATACTTTTATTTTACGGGGGTATAACGAAAAAATACCCGACTTATCAGTGCCAATCCAAATTTTGCCGGAAACATCCCTGCCAACACATACCGCCGATTTCTCAGTAACCGAAACAGCATTTTCGGCAGTATTATTTTCTATCTGCACAAAGCCTTTTTTTGCATCCTCGTACAACGCAATACCCTTAGCTGTGGCTACCCATGTAAACCCGGCATCATTTTCATCACAAATTTCAAAAATGTAATTGTCAGGAAATATTTGGCGGTTATTATTGGTGCTGTAAAATTTTGTAATGGTTTTGTTATCATACATAAACAGGCCCAGGTTGGTGCCTGCCCACAAATAGCCCTTTTTGCTGCGAAAAAGCTCTGTAACCAAATAGTTTGGATTTTCTAAAAACTTCCATTCCTGCGGTGTTTGCAAAGGTTTGCCCGTAACAACATTATAACATTTAATGCCGTTTCCATCGCCACCCACCCACGCTGTATCATTATGTAAACATATACTGCGGGCCGCGGTATTTGTTAGCCTGGTAAATTTACCCGTAACGGTATTCATTTGCAGTATGCCCAGGCCACTGGCAAGCCACAACTGGTTGTTTTTACCTTCGCACATTTTATATACCTGGCTTATGTTTTTGCCTACGGTTGTACTATCGTAAATGCAGCGGGTTAGTTTTTGCCTGTACATGTCGTACTTAAACAACTGCTCCCAGGTTGTGGCTATCCACAAGTTTTTTTTTGAGTCTACAAACAGCGACCTTATTTCTATGTTGCCGGGCTGCAAAAATTCAAAGCGCTCAAAGCTATTGCCATCGTACCTGTATAGCCCGCTGGATGTACCAAACCACATAAACCCAATTGAATCCTGTGCCATACACAGCACAACCTGGTTAAATGGTTTTACACCGGTGTTAATTTTATCGAATTTAAAAAGATAAAAAGGGTTTAATTGTGCATTTGCCTGCAGGCTGCAAAATATTATGCAGCAGGCAAGCATGGCTTTTAACAGAGGATTATATCTTACACGCGGGCAGTTATACAATCTTTTGGTTTTACATCATCCTGAAAAGTTACCTAAAAATAGCGACATTTAAAAGCCACATGATACACCTTTTAGTGTATTTTGAAGTTAAGCGTGAATCGTGAATGGTTGAAAACGTGGATCGTGAAACGTGAATGCAATGCGGTATGTACCAGTTCGCAATTACTATCGGCGATAAAAAAACCGCCCGGTACTACCGCGCGGTTATATTTTATTTTGACTATCGTTATTCTCTCAGTTCATGTTCTCACGACTGGCGCTTCAAGTTACTTCACTTCCTCAAAGTCAATATAATCGTCTTTTGAAGGCGCACCGGTTGATCTCGGGCGTACTTCAGGGGGCGGCCCCTGTTGGTGTGGTGGAGGTGAGGCCTGCTGGCGCATGTGTTCCTGCTGCATGCGGTTAAAATCATTCATTTTGCTCTTCATTTGCGAAGCAGCCCTCGATACAGGCATAATAAGGCCAAATACCAGTTTATACAACAGGTATATCATAAAGCCCGCAAAAAGTAACTCAAGTAAGTCCATAGCAACAGCAAAGATAATACAACATAAGTAAAGGAAATCCCAAATAAATAAAAATTCCAAAGTCCAATAGAAAGCACCAAATGAAAACCCAAATTCCAAAGTCCAATGCGGCCCGCTTAGTTCAATCTTACAGGCAAAACCTAAGTGCATTCGTTACGTTTTAAGCTTAATTTGGATTTTGGAACTCTCCATCATTTACTATTTCAATCTGGACTTTGGTACTTTTCTTTATTTGGGATTTTACATTTGGTTCTTTAATTTGGAATAATTCAAAAAACCATTATATATTTGCAACCGGAAAAGAATTTGACAGAAGGGAACGAAAACGTTCCCTTCTCTTTTTACTATATGGCAACAGATATACAGATACGGCAAATTGAGCAACTGGTTGACGCCACAATTGCTGCGGAACCGGAGTATTTTAGGGTGCAGGTTAAAATAAAGCCCACCAATAATGTTAAAGTGTTTATTGAAGGAGATAAAGGCATAACCATTGAAAAATGCGTGCAGTTTAACCGCGCGCTATATAAAAAACTGGATGAAAGCGGGTTATTTCCCACAGGCGATTTTTCGCTTGAAGTTTCTTCACCCGGTTTGGACGAACCTTTAAAAGAGCGCCGTCAGTATGCACGTAATATAGGGCACGAGGTTGAAGTGCTGTTTAACGATGGTTCAAAAAAGGTGGGTAAGCTGGTACAGGTGGCCGAAGCGGATATTATTATTGAAAGTATTGAAGGCAAAGGCAAAAAAGCGGTAACACAACAATTAGTAATTCCATTTAATAACATAAAAACTACAACAGTTCAAATCAAATTTTAATTCTGCATGTAAGTGCAGGCAAGCTAAAAAATTTCAGCTATGGCGAGTATAAATCTAATTGAGGCATTCCAGGAATTTAAGGACGCAGAAAACATTGACCGTCCTACGATGATGAAAGTAGTGGAAGATGTATTTAAAACCCTGCTTCGCAAAAAATATGGAAGTGATGAAAACTTTGATGTTATTGTGAACGCAGAAAAAGGCGACCTTGAAATTATACGCAGGCGTATGATTGTGGAAGATGGGGAGGTGATGGACCCGCTGGCTGAAATTGCTTACAGCGATGCAATAAAACTTGAACCCGATTTTGAAGTAGGTGAGGAATTATACCAGGAAGTTGATATACTCGACTTTGGCCGCCGTGCTATTTTGGCTGCAAAACAAACGCTGGCAAGCCGCATTGGCGATTTGAAAAAGAACGTGCTGGTAAAAAAATATGGTGACAGGATAGGCGAAATAATAACCGCCGAAGTTTACCAGGTTTGGAAAAAAGAAGTATTGCTGCTTGATGAAGAAGGCAACGAGCTTATTCTGCCAAAAAGCGAACAAATACCACAGGATTACTTTAAAAAAGGCGAAAATATCCGTTCCGTGGTGAAGAAGGTAGACATGAAAAATAACTCACCGGTTATTATTTTAAGCCGTACCAGCCCCGATTTTCTTTCCAAACTGCTTGAAATTGAGGTGCCCGAAATATTTGACGGCCTTATTACCATACGTAAAATTGTGCGCGAACCGGGTGAGCGTGCCAAAGTAGCGGTTGAAAGCTTTGACGACAGGATTGACCCCGTAGGCGCCTGCGTGGGTATGAAGGGCAGCCGTATACATGGTATTGTACGCGAGCTGAAAAATGAAAATATTGACGTTATTAATTTTACCAATAACATACAGTTGCTTATACAGCGTTCGCTTACACCGGCCAAAATAAGCTATATGGAAGTGGATAACGAGCAAAAGCACGTTGATGCGTATTTAAAGGCCGACCAGGTATCGCTGGCAATAGGCAGGCGCGGGGTAAACATAAAATTGGCTTGCGAATTGACGGGTTACGACATTGATGTTTACCGCGAAAACGAAGAACATGAAGAGGAGTTTGACATTGACCTTGAAGAGTTTAGCGATGAAATTGAAGCATGGATAATTGATGAGTTTAAACGTGTTGGTTGCGATACCGCGCGCAGCGTGTTAAACCTTACAGCAGATGAACTGGAACGCCGGACAGACCTTGAGCGCGAAACCATTGAAGATGTGAGAAAGATATTGAAGGAAGAGTTTGACAGGGGGTAGACTGTTACAGGCAAAAACAGGTTTATTTTTTTGGGTTACAAATAGCGTTTTGCGGTATAGTATGGTAGTTAAAGCATAGTTTTACAATGTTTTATAGTTTGTAAAACAGGTAAAAGACGATTTATAATAAAAAGTTAAAAGTGAGTGGCACAACGAAGCAACATATTGTCGCTTCTGCTGGTCTCACAATAAAAAATTAAAAGCGCATATTAACCGTGTTATAGGCGCAGGAATAAAAAACACTGAATGTTAGAATTGAAATTACCAAGATTGTTACAAGCCGCCAGGGAGTTCAACATTGGGCAGGATACGCTTATTGAATTTCTTGTAAACAAAGGTTATAGCCGCGACTTATTGGGGCCAACTTCAAAGCTTACTGAAGAAATGTACAGGGCTTTGCAAAGCGGTTTCCAGGGTGATAAGCAGGCTAAAAATAAGGCTGACCTTATTGAAATACCAAAAGGCGTACAGGGCGAACGGAAGAAAAGGGATGAAGAGGTAATTTCTTTCGGAAAGGAAAAAGAAGTTAAACCCGTTGCAAAGGAAGAGCCAAAACCCGAGGTAAAACCCGAACCGGCACCCGAGCCTGTTAAAGAGGTAAAACCTGAACCGGTGCCCGAACCTGTTGAAGAAGTAAAACCCCAGCCTGAAGCACCTGTTGCTGCACCACAACCAGAAATACTACGAATAGAAGCCCCTGAAATTGAAGGGCCAAAAATTGTTGATAAAATTGACCTCTCGGCTATTGATTCTTCCACCAAGCCTAAAAAAGAGGCAAAGAAAAAAGAGCAAAAAGCTGAGCCCGTTGAAGTAATACAAAAAGCCGAGGAACCAGGGCCAATTGCAGAAGAGGAAGAAGAAGAAATTGTTGAAGAGGAAGAACTGGCCGATTTAGAAGAAGAAGCGGCAGAGGTTGAAGCAGAGGGCGAAGAAGGCCAGCCCGTTATAGAAAATATAAAAGCTGAAAAAATTGAAGGGCCCAAAATATTGGGCAAAATAAACCTGCCGGTTGATAGCGATACCAGGCCAAAACCTGCTGGTAACCGCGACGAAAAACGCAAACGTAAACGCATACCCATTGATAAAAAGCCCGGCGATAACCGTGGCGGCGGCCAACCCGGCATACCTAACCGAGACAACCGTACGGATGGGCATGGCGGTGGCGGTGGTGGCTTTAACCGTGACCGCGGTGCCAATACACCAGGCCAGGGTGGTGGTAGCTTTAACCGCGGCAGCGGCCAGCAACAAGGTGGCCAGCAAGGTGGTGGTACAGGCTTTAACCGCGGCAGTGGCCAGCAACCGGGCCAGGGCAGCCGTGGCGGCGATACCCGTCCCGCACCTTCACGCAGAACAATTACAATAAATAAAGCGGGCGCTGGTGGCGCAGGTAGTGGCGGCAACAGGTCGCAGCATTCGCACCACAGGGAAGATAAAGAGATCGATCAGAAAGAAATACAGGAAAAAATACGGGAAACACAGGCCAAACTTGCCGGATCGGGTGGGCGCGGTAAAAGCCTTAAGGCTAAATACCGCCGCGAAAAGCGCAACGAAATGGCCGAGGCCGCGGACGGCGAAAGCGAAACAAACAAATTGCAGGTAACTGAGTTTGTAACCGTTAGCGAGCTGGCAAACCTTATGGACGTAAGCTTTGCTGACGTTATAAGCAAGTGTATGAGCCTGGGTATAATGGTATCAATCAATCAGCGCCTTGATGCAGAAGTAATTGAACTGGTAGCAGGTGAATTTGGTTACGAGGTTGAATTTATGGGCCTTGACGATGTAGAAGAAGAAGAGGAAGAGGAGGAAGAGGAGGAAGAAGTACTGGAACAGCGTGCGCCGATCGTTACTATAATGGGCCACGTTGACCATGGTAAAACATCGCTGCTTGATTATATAAGAAATGCAAACGTGGTAGCCGGTGAGGCGGGCGGTATTACGCAGCACATAGGTGCGTACGAAGTAACACTGCCAAATGATAAACACATAACATTTTTGGATACCCCGGGCCACGAAGCGTTTACCGCCATGCGTGCGCGTGGTGCAAAGGTTACCGATATAGCTGTAATTGTAATAGCTGCTGACGATGCGGTGATGCCCCAAACAAAAGAGGCAATAAGCCATGCACAGGCTGCGGGTGTACCAATGATATTTGCTATTAACAAGATTGATAAAGACGGGGCTAACCCGCGCAAAATATACGAGCAGCTTTCGCAAATGAACCTGCTGGTTGAAGAGTGGGGCGGCAAATACCAAAGCCAGGAGCTTTCAGCCAAAAAAGGATTGAATGTTGACCTGCTTTTGGAAAAAATATTGCTTGAGGCAGAGTTGCTTGATGTAAAAGCCAACCCGCATAAAGAAGCCAGTGGTACCATAATTGAAGCCTCGCTTGATAAAGGCCGTGGCTACGTGGCTACAATGCTGGTGCAAAATGGTACCCTTAACCAGGGCGACCTGCTGGTATCGGGCCAGCACTTTGGCCGTATAAAAGCCATGTTTAACGAGCGTAACCAGCGTGTGCAGGAAGCGCCGCCTTCAACGCCGGTAGTAATATTGGGTTTAAACGGTGCGCCGCAGGCAGGTGAAAAATTCAGGGTGTTTGTAGATGAAGCTGAGGCCAAAGAGGTAGCAACCAAGCGCGCGCAATTGGTGCGCGAGCAGGGTTTGCGTGCTAAAAAACATATTACACTTGATGAAATTGGCCGCCGCCTTGCATTGGGTAACTTTAAAGAGCTGAATGTAATTATAAAAGGCGACGTGGATGGTTCAGTTGAAGCATTAAGCGATTCACTCCAAAAACTTTCTACACAGGAAATTGCCGTTCAGGTAATATTAAAAGGTGTAGGCCAGATCTCTGAAAGTGACGTTGTGCTTGCTGCGGCATCTGATGCTATCGTTGTGGGCTTTAATGTACGCCCATCATCCCAGGCAAACAGGCTGGCTGAAAATGAAGGTGTGCAAATAAAAATGTACTCCATTATTTACAATGCTATTGAGGAAATTAAGAGCGCGATGGAAGGCTTGCTTGAACCCAAGGTTGAAGAAAAAGAAGTTGCCACAGTTGAGATACGCGAAGTGTATAAGTTTGATAAAGCCACAGTTGCTGGTTGCTATGTTACCGACGGTAAAGTTAAACGCGACAGCAAAATACGCTTGTTCCGTGATGGCATCCTTATCTATCCGCGCACAGAAGGCGGATATGCAGAGCTTGGTAGCCTGAAGCGATTTAAAGATGATGTTAAAGATGTTGCTTCCGGTTACGAGTGCGGCTTAACGGTTAAAAACTTTGCTGATATTTCAGTGGGCGATACTATTGTTGCTTACGAAGAAACTGAGGTAAAGAGAACTTTATAAATTGCAGATTGCGGATTTTAGATTGCAGATTGAGATGAAGCGGGGTGGTACAGTTTTCTTGATTATATGTTTATAAAGTTGTTTAAATCACAATCTGCAATCCGCAATCGCCAATCTGCAATCGCTTTATTTTTTGTTAAATCACTCCATACAGCAGCTTTGCTGGTATTGAATAGTTATTTTTGGTTCTACTTCATATTATGAAAAAAGTATTTTTCCTGCTGCTTGCAGCGTCGGTTTGTTTGGCAACCAAATCTTTTTCACAAACACAAAAAGTTGTTGCTGATAAAATAATAGCCCAAATAGGCGATAAAATAATTCTTTATTCGGATGTTTTTAATGCTATCGACGATTATAAGCGCCAGGCAGCGGCTACAGGCGGTGAAGTAAAATTGCCCCCTAACCCAGAATGTTCGTTTATGGAAGGTCAGCTGGTGCAAAAAGCCCTTGTAATACAGGCTGCAAAAGATTCTTTACCGCTTGGGGATGATGAACTGGACGCCTTGCTTGATAACCAGATACGTGCCTTTATAGCGCAATATGGATCACAGCAGGAGTTGGAACTGGTTGCTGGTAAAAGCGTTTACCAGATAAAAGAAGATCTGAGACAACCGTTTAAAGAGAGAAAGCTTGCTGACCAGATGCGCGAAAAAATTCTTTCCGGGGTAAAGATCAGCCCGACAGAAGTAAAGGATTTTTTCACCAGGATACCAAAAGACAGCTTACCCTACCTTGAAAGCCAGCTTGAAATAAACCAGGTGATTGTTTATCCCAAACCTAATAAGGATGTGGAAGATTATTCTGTTCAGCAGTTAAACCAATGGAAAACCATGGTTGAAACCGGTAAGCAAAAATTTGACGTGCTTGCAAAATTGTACACTATGGATCCCGGCAGTAAAGACCAGGGCGGCCAGTACAGCGTAAACAGGAATGATAAGCAATGGGACCCTACATGGTTTGCCGCCATTTGGAAGTTGAAGGAAGGCCAGGTTTCGCCTGTAATAAAATCGAAATTCGGGTTGCATATTATACAAATGGTAAGCCGCGCAGGTGATGATGCTATTATACGCCATATATTGCTGCTGCCATCAGTAACACCGGTTGAGATAAAAACTGCATCGGGTACCCTTGATACAGCCCGCAGCCAGGTAATATCAGGCGCCCTTACATTTGGCCAGGCGGTAAGCAAATACAGCGAAGACGAAAACAGTAAAAACAACGGCGGCGCTATAATGGCCCAGGACGGTTCAACTTTCCTTACGATTGACCAGTTGGATAAAGACCTTGTTGTAGCCCTGAAAAACATGAAGGAAGGCGATATTTCAAAACCTATTGCTTATAAGGATGACCGTCAACGTGATGCGGTACGTATTATTTATTTAAGAACAAGAACAGCACCGCATGTACAAAACATGAAAGATGACTATAACGCTATTGCCCAGGCCGCATTGGAGCATAAAAAAAGCCAGGTAATGCAAAAATGGTTTAGGGAACACATAAACACTTACTATATAAATATAGACAAGCAGTTTAACGCCTGTGCCAATATAGCACCATGGATAGCCGCTCAAAATAGCGGTGCAAACGCAGCAAAATAATACAACTGTGATTTGCCCGAAGAAACTCTTTGGAAAGTGGATTTTGAAGATGGCAGAAAAGAATAAATTTATACATCCCGCAGCTTTTAAAATGCTGCGGGATTTTAATTTAGAAAGAGTGAGACAATCTTTTAACAGGCTTGTCTTCAGATATCCCTTGTGTTATTTTTTTTGCTAAATTGAGTTAATTTTGAAGATGACATATACTGAAAAACATATCGTTGAAACATACTCAGGAATGCTTGAAGGGCTAAATGCAACCAGCAAGCTTGAGCTTATTGAGGCGCTTTCCAAATCTGTAAAAGGCGCAGGGAAGAGCAACGAAAATAACTTTTATAAGTCGTTTGGTGCCTTTGCCTCTGAAAAGCCGGCTGAAGAAATTATAAGGGAAATAAGAGTAACGAGAAAATTTAGAAAGAAAGACTTTAGCCTGTAATGCAATACCTGCTTGACACAAATATTTGCATATTCTTTCTGCGTGGTAAGCTAAACCTCAACGAAATTATAAAGGATAAGGGGCTGCAAAATTTTTATGTATCCGAGATCACTGTTGTTGAACTTCGCTATGGTGCTGAGAACAGCGATAACCCGGTTAAATCACATAAAGCGGTTGACGCATTTTTGAGTGGTTTAAACATCATACCAATCTTTGGGTGCATCAGGCGGTACGCAAAAGAGAAAGTGCGGCTTCGAAAAATTGGCAAACCAATGAATGATGAATTTGACTTGTTAATTGGCGTAACCGCTGTTGAGCACAAGCTGATTTTAGTAACTGATAATACCCGGCATTTTAAGCAACTTGAGGGCATATTTTTGGAAAACTGGTATCGTATAAAACAATAGTAGCACTAACTTTCGCTGCCCGCATTGCCCTGCTAATGTATCTCCAGGAAAAGCTCATGTTCGCAGCCTTCGTTCTTCTGTATTGCTTTAAACAATCAACTCAGATAAGAAATTCTGCCGCTATAAGCATTGGTGCACAAATGGTTGCAATGCAACAGGCGATGCCATGAAAAGTTACCCCAGGTATCAAAATTTTCACGAAAAATCAGCTCAATCCAAAAAATCAGGTTAAAATCTTGGGTAAGATTTGGAAATTACATGTACATACATGTATATTTGCATTGTGAAATTAGAAGAAGCCATAAAAAGCAATAAATTTAAAACCGAGGTGCACAAAGCAGGATTGAATATTTTATATACTGCCTGGTGGTTAAAGACCATTATGAGCAGGGAACTTAAGGAGTACGGTTTAACACACGAGCAGTATAATGTATTAAGAATATTAAAAGGCCGGTACCCGGACCAAATGTGTGTACGTGATGTTGCGTGCCGCATGATTGAAAAAAGCTCAAACGTGCCGCGCATAATAGACAGGCTTGAGGTAAAAAAGCTGGTAAAGCGCAATACTTCTGCTGAAGATAAAAGGGAAACAGTGATAACGCTTACCCCCGCCGGGCTAAACATCCTTGAAATTACCACAGCTAAAATAAACAACCTTTTTGATGAGAATGTTGTTATGGATGATGCCTGTGCAGCGCAGCTTAACGCCCTACTTGAAAAAGTGAGAACTAAGGAGTAAAATTTTTTTGAATAAATAGATGTATATACACGTAAATAAAAAAGGAGAATGTTTATATGAACACTATTTTATACAAAGCATCTGAAAGGGGCCACGCCAACCACGGCTGGTTAAACAGTTACCACTCTTTCAGTTTTGGTGGTTATCATGATGCCAAAAAAGTGCATTTTGGTGCTTTAAGGGTATTAAATGATGATACAGTAAAAGGTGGTTTTGGTTTTTCAAAACACCCGCACGATAATATGGAAATTGTTTCCATACCGCTTTCGGGCGACCTGCAGCACCAGGATAGCACCGGCCGCAACGAAATTATACGGCAGGGCGATGTACAAATAATGAGCGCGGGAAAAGGTATTGCCCACAGTGAAATGAATGCTAATAAAGACAAGGAAGTAAAGTTTCTGCAGGTATGGGTGTTTCCGAAAGAGCAGGATATTACACCGCGCTATGAGCAAAAAACATTTGCACCAGAGAGCAGGAAAAATGCCATTCAAACAGTGGTTGCACCTGATGACAGCAGTGCTGTTTGGATAAACCAGGATGCCTGGTTTTCTCTCGCCAGCCTCGATAAAGATTTTAACGCGACTTATAACTTTAAAGGCAAGGGCAATGGCTTGTATGTATTTGTTATTGAGGGTTCAGTAACAGTAAATGGCCAGGAGTTATCAAAAAGAGATGCCCTTGGTATTTCTGAGACCGATGCCGTTACCCTTACAGCTACAGCTAATGCAGAAGTTTTGCTTATTGAAGTACCCATGCAATTAAACTAAATTTTCAAATCATAATAAAAACAACAAACCATGGCAACGTACAAAATTGACCCCGCACACTCAGAAATTCATTTTAAGGTAAGGCACCTTATGATAAGCTATGTAACAGGCAGCTTTAAAAAATTTGATGCAACAATGGAAAGCGATTCAGAAGATTTTAGTGATGCAAAAATATCTTTTGAAGCAGATGTTGACAGCATTGAAACAAATGCTGCGCAAAGGGATGCACATTTAAAAAGCGATGACTTTTTTAACTCAGAGCAATACCCCAAATTAACTTTTGTTTCAACGGGCATTACAAAAGAAGGCGATGAAGATTATAAGCTGGAAGGCGACCTTACAATACGTGACACAACAAAACATGTAACGCTTGATGTTACATATAACGGCACGATGGTTGACCCCTGGGGCCAAACAAAAGTAGGTTTTGAAATAAGCGGTAAAATAAACCGTAAAGAATATGGTTTAAAATGGCATGCTGCAACAGAAACAGGTGCGATATTGGCTGGTGATGAAGTGAAGCTGCAGCTGAACGTGCAGATGCTTAAAACAGCATAATAGTGTTGTTATGCTGCATAAATTGATCTGCCCGGTATAGTATCTTGTTCTTAGCTAAAACCGGGCAGATTCCCTTCTACAAGCGGAGAAGAAAGGAGTTTATATGACAAAAGAAGTTGAAGGTGTGTACCCCGCGGGCGGGGCGCACATGGTTGGGGATGGTTTTAAGGTGGTTAATTATTTTCCAAATGGCAACAGGCTGGGAAAAAAGATAAGTCCGTTCTTTTTATTGGACTATCATCCATCTTACAACTACCCACCCACAAATAAAAAACGTGGTGTGGGCGTACACCCGCACAGGGGTTTTGAAACAGTAACTATGACCTTTGAAGGCTATGTGGCGCATAACGACAGTGCAGGTAACAGCGGTGTTATCGGCCCCGGTGATGTGCAATGGATGACGGCAGGCAGCGGCGTGCTGCATAAAGAATATCATGAAAAGGAGTTTGCGGCAAAAGGCGGCAGTATGCAGATGTTGCAGCTATGGGTAAATTTACCACGCGCCGCAAAGATGACTACGCCTAAATACCAGGCCATTACCAAAGAAATGATACCCATTGTTACCCTGCCGGGCAACGCTGGCAAGTTGCTGGTTATTGCAGGCAGCTTTAACGGAACAAAAGGGCCTGCATCAACCTTTACGCCAATAAACATATACCGTGTTCAGTTAAATCAAGGTGGGCAGGTGGCATTTACACTGCCACAGCAGCACAATACAGGAATATTGGTAATAAACGGCAACGTAAAGATTAACAGTAACGAGACGGTCGGGGAAAATAATTTTTTGTTGTTTGGGTATAGCGGCAATGAAATAAAGGCGATGGCTGAAAGCGATGCTGAGTTTATTGTGCTGGACGGCGAACCTATAAATGAGCCGGTTGTGCAATACGGGCCGTTTTTAATGAACACACCCGCTGAAATTAACCAGGCCATTGAGGATGTAAATAATGGTAAATTTGGCGTGTTGAAAGATGATTGATAAAAGGAGAAATGTATGAACATTGAAATAGTTTCGGGCAGCCCAAGAGCGGCAAGTGTTACACACAGGCTGGTGCTGTTTCTTGAAAAATATTTGAAGTCTAAAACGGAACATAATATAAATGTGCTTGATGTGCGCGACTGGCAGTTGCCGTTGTTGCAGCAGGAAGTGTATTCGCAGGCGGGCAAAGCGCCTGAAATACTGCAACCCCTGGCTAAACGCATGTTTGAAGCCAATGCATTTATTTTGGTAAGCCCTGAATATAATGGCAGTTATACTGCACCACTTAAAAATGTTTTTGACCACTTTCCTAAACAGGCGCATAAAGCATTCGGCATAGTTACAGCAAGTACCGGGGCTTTAGGTGGCATGCGCGCTGCCCAGCAAATGCAGTTACTAATATCAGCGCTGTTTGGTATAGGCTCTCCATATATGCTGGTCACCCCACATGTGGACAAGCGTTTTGACGGCGAGGGCAACCTGCTTGACCCGGGTTTTCAAAAAAATATTGATGTGTTTATAGCTGAGTTTCTGTGGCTTGCTGAAAATCTTGCCCCGGAGATGCAGCCAATTATATAAATAACTTTTTAGTACGGTAAACAGGCGTAACTTTGCGCCTTCTTCCCCGAAAACTACCATGAGTGACGAAATAAAACACGAATGTGGCCTTGCCTTCATTCGTCTAAGAAAACCTTTTTCTTATTACCTGCAACAGTATGGTACAGTAATGTACGGCCTTAACAAGCTGTACCTTTTAATGGAAAAACAGCATAACCGCGGCCAGGATGGCGCCGGCGTTGCAGCTGTAAAGCTGCATGTTGAACCGGGGCACCCTTACCTGCAGCGTATGCGTAGTTGCGCACCACAGCCAATAGCAGACATCTTCTTCAAAATTGGCCAGGAGCTGCAGGAGTGGGAAAAATACCTGCCCGATATTAAAAAGCACCCGGGCCTTATGAAAGGTCATCTGCCGTTTTTAGGTGAACTGTTGTTGGGCCACCTGAGGTACGGCACACAGGGTAAGAATAATGTAGAATTTTGCCACCCCTTTATAAAAAGAAACATTGTTCCCGGTAAAAACTTAGCCTTGGCCGGGAATTTTAATTTGGTAAATACTGAGGAGCTTTTTGCGCTGATCAACGTAAAGCCAGGTGAGTTTCAGAAGCAAAGCGACCTTGCTGCAATGATGGAAGTGATACACCACTTCCTGTCAAAAGAAGATGATAAAAACCCCAACGCGGCAGACCTGGCAACGGTACTTAAAAAGGCTGTGCCACTGTTTGATGGTGGTTATACGGTTGGCGGCCTGGTAGGCAATGGCCACAGTTTTGTAATGCGCGATGCACATGGCATAAGGCCTGCTTACTATTATGTAAACGATGAATTTATTGTTGCAGCCAGTGAGCGTGCTTCTATTCGCACAACCTTTAACGTCGGTGAAAATGAAGTAGCTGAACTGATGCCCGGCAATGCATTAATTGTTGACGATGAAGGCAACTATAAGATTGAACAGATAGTACCACCAAAAGAACGCAGGGCCTGCAGTTTTGAACGCATATATTTCAGCCGCGGCAGTGACGAAAAAATATACCGCGAGAGGATTGCGTTAGGCCATCATTTAAGCACGCGTGTGCTGGAAGCCATTAATCACGATTTAAAGAACACCATATTTTCATATATCCCAAACACAGCGGAAGTTGCTTTTTATGGCCTGGTAAAAGGTATGGAAGATTACCTTAACCACACTAAAATACAACGCATACTTAGCTGGGGTGACGATGTAAATGAAGAAAAGCTTACTGCCCTGCTAAACCGTAAAATACGCCAGGAAAAAATCGCCATAAAAGACGTAAAGCTGCGAACCTTTATTACCGAGGATGCCAACCGTAATGAAATGGTGCAACACGTATACGATATTACCTACGGCACTGTACGCAAAGGCGAAGATACCCTTGTGGTAATTGACGACAGTATAGTGCGTGGCACCACTTTAAAGCAAAGCATTGTGCGAATGCTTGCAAGGCTTGGGCCTAAAAAAATAATAGTTGTTTCATCTGCACCGCAAATACGCTACCCCGATTGTTACGGAATTGACATGAGCAAACTTGGTGACTTTATAGCTTTCAGGGCTGCCATTGAATTACTGAAAGACAGGGGTATGGAAAACGTGATAACAGAAGTAAAGGGCAAGATAGAGGAAATGCAACGCAACAACCAGTTGCATACAGAAAACATGGTGCGCCAAATTTACAAGCCGTTTACCACCCAGGAAATATCAGATAAAATTGCCGAGCTTATTACGCCGCCGGAAACAACCATACCAGTGCAGGTTATATACCAAAATATTGCCGATCTGCACGCAAGCTGCCCCACTAATACCGGCGACTGGTACTTCACCGGCAACTACCCAACGCCAGGCGGTAACCGCGTTGTAAACAAGGCTTTCTTAAACTACCTTGAAGGGAAGAATGAAAGGGGTTATTAGTTTCATCTAAACTGTAAAATGTCTCGTCCATTATTGTTGATTTCTTGATCTCGTTATTTTGAGATTTTATTTTAATGCAGTTTCCTGTAAAATCCCAATATCTCTAAATCCCAAAATCCTCAATTTATGCGTGACACGAACAGTCTTACAGCCGTGTCTGGTCAAAAATGAACAGCAGGCCGCTGGTTTAACAGGCTTAAAATAAGCACGGTTTTCTTACCTTCATAGTATGAAAACTGTTTTGCTTATACGACATGCCAAAAGCAGTTGGGATAACACCGTGCTGAAAGATTTTGACCGCCCGTTAAACGATCGCGGCTTGCGTGATGCGCCCTTAATGGCAAAACGCCTGCTGGATAAGAATATCAATATCGACGCCTTTATTTCAAGCCCCGCCCTGCGTGCAATAACTACCTGTACCCTTTTTGCAAAAGCATATAACAACGAAAAGAATATCATCACCTTCAAAGATCTGTACAATGCCCCGTCACAAATATTTGCCAGGGCAATTAAAAAGACAGACGACAAATTTGATACGATCGCCATTTTTGCCCACAACCCCGGTATAACCGATTTTGCCAACAGCCTTACTGGTGCCCGCATTGACGACATGCCAACCTGCGCCATTTTTGCGGTGAAAACTGCTGCAGAACACTGGGCAGACTTTGAAAACTCATTAAAGCAATTCTGGTTTTTTGATTATCCCAAAGCGGAGTAACACTAATTGCTTTTACCAGCTCTCCAGCCAGCTTTTTACCACGCTCTCCAATGCGCTTTGTTTTACATCCGGCAATTTATACGCAAAAGTTTTTGCAGCATTTAAGTGCTGTTCAACATCATCATCCTGCTCACAATAATAACACCACCCCTGCTTTGCAAGGTGCGGTGCAAGATACTCCTGCTCTGTTTGGCCGGGTGTTGGTATAAAAACTGCTTTTTTGCCCATCGCAAGCATTTCCATCACCGTGGTGTAGCCACAACGGCTAACAATATACCCGCTTGCAACAATAGCATCCTGCATCTGCGCTGTGGTAAGGTGGTTTACTGCTGTGCAGTTTGCTGGTACTTCAACATGTTCTGCGCTGCCCGGCTTTCCTCTCACCAATAAGACCTTTCCATGTAATTTGGGCGCAACCGCCAGCAATTTTTTCTCCAGCATGGAACGCTGCGGTTCAGGCCCGCTTATTATCATCAGCCAACTATATCTCGGTTGTGTTGTGGACGCAATCGCCTCAAATCTTGATAAAGGTCCTAAATACCTCACCGGCACCGCAGGCAGCTTTTCCGGGTGCGAAAGCTTCCCCGCAAGGCCGCCACCCTCTTCAAAATCAGGCACCCAGCACTCGCTATAGCGGTTAATATAACGGTAATTAAGTTTTTGCACCCGGTTTTGCAGCCAGCCAAAGGGCGCCTGTATAAGCAACTGGTGGGTTATAAAAACACACGGTATTTTGCTGGTGAACAAGCCAAAACGGTTGTCTGATATCACCGCATCAAACCTCTTTTCATCAACCAATTTTTTCAACCAGGCATTTTCGCGCCGCACCGCAGCGACAATTTTAGGCAGCTGCAGTAAAATTTTTACAGGTAAAAGCCGTTTATTACTTGAATATTGAATGTTGTAACCGTTAAGATCAATAAACAAAATACCCGGAAACTCACTTTGCAGCAATATTTTAATGGCGCCGGATGCGGCAATGGTAACTTCGCAGCCGTTTTTTTGCAACAGCCTTATTATTGGTATGCATCGTGTGGCGTGGCCCAAACCCCAGTCCAGCGGAGCTACCAGTATTTTTTTATACCTTAAATTTTCAACAAAATTCAATTAACTATAATTTAATAATTAAAATTCATCTAATTTTAAATATCGCTAAAATGAAACTGAAGGTAAACTATATCATCGTTCTCTTGTTGCTTGCAATGATAGTTATCAGCTCATGTTCAGGTAGTCGTGGTCTGTACGGCAGGGGGCGCCAAAATTGCGGATGCCCGTCGCACAGAGGTATGGTTGGTTAATCATTATTAGAAATATAAAGCAAAGTAAAATCAAGTCGTGTTATGAATCCCCAAAACAGAGACTTGCTGGTGCTTACAAAAAAAGTAACAATGAACGCCAAACAGCTTAAACATGAAGTTGAGCTGCTTAACGAGTTGTTATACCATGTTGAGGATTTGCATTCATTTTGCAAGGCTAACGAAGTAATTGACGTTAACCGCTACAAAGTAATTCAAACGCCTTACCAGATTCAACGGGCTATCCGCGAAAGAGGAAAAAAGCCTTTTGTATTTATCAGCAACAAAAACTAGAAGAGCCAACGATTGCCACTGCAAAAGAAATTCACACTCCGGGTTTACCGCCCGGAGTTTTTTATTGCAATTTTTCCAGCGCCGCTTCCAATTGGTTAAACATTGGTTCAATATCCGCAATATGGCAGGTACCAACACTTAGCCGGTACCAGGGCGAACTTTTTGGCGCACCAAACGCGTAAAACGGTACAACGGCAAGCTTAGCCTCGCTTAAAATATAGCTGGTAACATCAGCCTGCGTGGCAAGCACAGTGTTAGTTGTTTTTTTGCCCGCAAGGTCAAGCTTAATAGTAAGGTAAATAGCTGCCTGCGGCACCACCGCATCAACTTTATACCCTTTTTGCTTTAATGCTATTAACCCGTCATAAATTTTATGCAACCGCTCTTCAAGCCCCGCTTTAAACGTGGTAAGATAAGTTTGAATTGCCTGCGTATTGTGTAAAAACCTTGCCGTGGCTTTTTGCTCGCTCATCGGGCCCCATGCACCAAGATGGCTTAACAGCGCCTTCATTTTTGCAATTATCTCCGCCGGGCCACAAGACCAACCTATACGCAGCCCCGTTGAGGCAAACGCTTTTGAAATACCATCAACAAAAACCGTGTATGGCTTCATGGCCGGGCGCAGGCCAACCGGGTTGTAATGCTGCGTGCTGCCGTAAGTAAGCGTCCAGTACATTTGGTCAAACATCACGTAAAGCTTCTTTTCGTTTTCGCCCCTTTTGCTGTTCTCTTCAATTACCAGGTCGCAGATCTTTTCCAGCTCAGCTTTTGGTAATGTTGTACCCGTTGGGTTTTGCGGCGTGCACAGGCAAATAAGCGTGGCCGTGCTTATATGTGGCTCAATATCAGCCGCTGTGGGCATAAAATTATTCTCCGGCGTGGCCTCAATAAGGCAATGCTGGCCATCGGTTAAATGCACATAGTGGTTATTGTTCCAGCTTGGGGCGGCATACACCACTTTATCACCCTCATCCACAATGGCCTTGAACACGGTATAAATAAGCGGCCTGCCACCGCTGGCAATAAGTATTTCGTTGGTAGCATATTCCAGCCCCTCCCATTGCTTTAAAAAAAAGGCAACCGCGGTGCGCAGCTCAAGCAGGCCGTCGCCCGGCGGGTAATTGGTGTAACGGTTACGGTAGCTTTCAACAATCAGTTCCTCAAGCTCCTTTGGTATGGGAAAGATATTGGGATCAAAATCACCAATAGTAAAGTTATAAATATGTTCCCCCTGCCTTATACGGTCGTTTATTTCGTTACCAAGCCGCACTATCTCCGAACCAACCAGCGACTCAGCCAGTTTACTCAACTTAGCCATATTTCCGTTTATTGTGGTGCAAAATTAATTTTAATATGTTGTATCAGCCCCGCGTTTTTTGCTTATTACGCAGGCGGCTAAAAAACCTTCCTGTTGTCTTAACTCGTTTTATCCTTTTTCTGCCTTCAGCATTACGCTCTAAATCTTCTTTATTCCCTATGCCTTAAGCCCTCAACCTTCCACCTTATCAAACTTTAAACTGGAACCTTCAAACTTTAAACCTTCTTTATCCTTGCTCAATCAGGCGAATCCAAAAAATCCACCCAAATCGTGGTCCAAACGCCGCCATTTCGTAGCCATTCTGTACACAAAAAAGCGCGTCTCCAAAAGGCTAACTATCTTATTATCTGTGTATTGCATTTTTACAACCCTCATATTACAATTTTTTAAATACCAGCCCGCTTTTGCCGTTTCCTGCACCAGGCATACATCAGTATGGTTATATATCCTTTCATTGTTGCCATAAACTAATATTCTATTCAATAAATAATAATCCATTTTCTCTTCCCGAATTTTAAACTTCAAACGTTAAACTGGCTTTCATTTCTTCGCTTCAATAGCTAGAAACTTTCTTGCCTTCTGCCTTAAACCTTACGCCATATACCTTTGCTATACATATATATAAAAACTGCTGTTTTGTCCGGTAAAAACTGCATATTTATTTTTGAGAACAGCTGTCATGCTGAACCATAGCCCTGCATTTCGCGAGGCAGTGAAGCATCTATCAAATTGAATGAGGTGAAGCTTGTGTTGGCGCTCTGAATACCCTTAAATAAGAGAGTTTATCTACAAATTCAGATGCCCGGCTAGGCACAAGGCCAATCCATCGGGACATCTGTATTAACGGGGAAATCAATAAATCTAATTTTGCATGCCTAGCTTGATATTAGAATATGCTGCACCTTCACTTGGTCGACCTGTGTACAAGTTACCAGGTCTTGTTCAAAGATAACAAAATTATTACCCGCTAAATGTAATGAACTCCTAAACTTAATTCCACTGACGCCAGTATAAATTTTGATAAACTCGCAGATAAATTGCGTGGGAATATATTCCAGTTCAGAATCATACCGCCGCATGGGCTTGGACAAATCAGCGCTAATTTTCTGCTTAAGTAATGTTGCTTTGATTTTGTCACTAACTGCTGAAGGATGAAAAATTGTACTTGATGCAGTAAAATCCGCTATGAGAACTGGTTTGGTTAGATTGGAGTCAATTTCAAAAGTACCTATGGAAACTTCGTCAAGATAGGTTGCTCTAATCTCATAAAGTACTGTATCTGGGTTGTCGCTAAGATACAAGTAAGGAATACCTGATGGGTTAGCCCTTCCGGGCGTAGAAGATGCTGCAGGTGGGCAAAACATTTGGGCTGGGGCGTAAGGTTGTTCTCCACTATTATGGTGTAAGCGAGCTCGATATAACCTTTGACCTTGTGGAATTTCAATTTGACTGCTGAAAAATCCGTCCCACCCTAATTCATCCGTCAAATAATTGACATCAGTAATATATCGATTTTTCGTAATTAACTGTCGTTTTAATTGGTCCCAATAACCGACATTCTCAAGTATTTCGTCACTAAAATCCACCAATTCATCTGCGTTGGAGATTGGCAATCGAAATTTCGATAAAAGGTAATTCAGTATTGCATATGCGCTTTCTGGTGAACTGAACAGGCTCCAATTTGCTTGAATTGCAGACTTAAGCATCGTTCCATTCCCAACGGGCTTGAAATGAGCAAGGAATTCTAAAAAAAAATCAAATAATTCTTCAATGGGAATGCATGCAACATTCTTTGTGCCACAGAAATCGCAGTCGCTAGTTTGGGGTTTGTTATTTATAAACCCCAATAATTCTCTGTCTGCAAAACACTGTGTACAAACCTTTGCCATTTTGTTAAATTAAAAAACTGCTGACAACAAGGAGATGGTTCTTGATTGATATTTTTTTTACGGTACCTAGCCCAGGATATCTTTGGTTATTATAGTACTCTCTCAACTCTTGTATCGCTGAATTATTCAATGGATAGGCGTCACAAAATTCGATGGCCTTAGCAGATGCCTCAGCAAATTTTCCCTGCACGTTCGCGATAGAATCATTGGTCTCGGATGTAAAATGTCTAATCCATATTTGATTTTCCTCCTGGGCGTTAATATACGTTAAATGAATCACCACAGCCCTGGGTGTACTGCCGCCTTCGATGTATTCACTCGGCAGTACGCTAAAATCCGAAAAGCCTTGATAACCATCTTCCGCATAATACAAATGTTCCTCTGAAAATTTATGAGCAGTGATACTAAGAAAGTCGGCATTTTTTTCCTGTTTCTCAAATACATCGTCTAGCCGAATGTATGTTTTGTTCAATCCTTTGAGATAGCGGTCAAAGCTGCGATTTTTTTGCGGTTCTAGTACCATCAAATGGCTGATGGATGAATTTGTACAAAGCTGGCGCAGTGAATCATTATCCGCAAAGTTGGAATAACATATCAGCATACATCCACTAAACTGATACTTAGCTATCATAGCAGTTATAAAGTCAGCATTATTGGTGTAATGAAAAGCAGGTAAAAAACCGGAACTTCCCAGCGAATCAAGATAAGCGCTGAAATCCTCATTATCTCCAGGCAGTTCTCCAACCAAGGGGTTAAGGATTAAGTATGCTGTTTGAGCATAATCGATAAGCGCCTTATTCGCAAGATTTAGACTGTTAATGGATTCTTTAACAGGTTCCAGTACAGGGACAACACGACCTTGAATCGATCCTTCGGCGGCAAGTTCTCTTACGCAAATCAGCTCGAACTGCCGGGCTCTTAAGAAGGGATAATACATCAGCTAATTGTTGTATTTAAATTAGATAATAATTGATGTTTTTGAGTAGCAGAATAGTTCATGGACAAGAAAAGTTGATTCAATTGACTTTCTTCTTTTGAAAATACGTTGTGCATTCTCCTTGACTTCATGAGCTCAACAAACTGTTTACTTAATGCATGCATAGGAATCTGTCGCATCAACTCTTTGCAAATCTGAAATTTATTAAAATCATGAAACTTCGGCCTCTCTCCGAAATACTGCTCGACAAGAGTTACATATTCGTGTGTATGCAAAACTTGCATCAAAACATCCACATTAATCTGTTCATTTCGCTGAGGCTGTCTAATTAAGGAAAAGGAATTAGCAGCATGGCTATATATAATAATGCCAGTTGAGATGTCTCGTTTCATGTACTGGTGAGACTTTACTTCAGGAACAATTAGATAAACCTCATTAAACAATTGGCCATACTGTTCAAGTTGATTGTTTAGCCTTGCCTCTTTATCAAGTAGCGTTTTTATCTCAAAAACTTTTGACACCCCATTAAACATGGCGAGATCAGCTACCGCTTTACCCAATCTAAATTCGCTAAAAACAATCGAATCTATTACGCCTATTTCCTGTAATAACCACTTGCTAATAAATTCATTCTTATACACATATTCATTGGGATAAAATCTTTCAAGTACGCGATAAACGTATCTAAGATAAGAGAGGTAGCTATGCCTTCTTTTAATTAGCGAAGAATCATACCGGTCAACCTTCATTCGTAGACTGGATAGATCATTTTTGTACCACTTGGCTACTTCGCATCGGGAAAACAGGCTAGAATAATCGCGTAATTGGTTAATATCGTATTCTCTGCCAAGGCGCATAATACAAAAATATCAATTTTTATCTGCTTTCTCCCCGCAAGATTGAATAATTGGTTATCTTAACTCGTGCTCTCCTTAATGTTCCTCCAAAATAAAATCAGTTTGCTATCCGTATTAGTTAGCGAAGCCCCCTGCTCTCCTTCATGTTCCCCGCAAAAAATAAAATCAGTTTGCTATCCGTACGAGTTAGCGCAGCGCTCTACGGATTTATAATAAAAGCCAGTCTTTGACTGGCATTCAAAGGTAAAAAGCATATGTATTACAACAACAGCCCAATAAAGATATTTTGTTGGCTTTAAGTAATAAGCAACCTATAAGGTTTCAAAAACCTTATAGGTCTGCGTTTACTGCACAATTCTTTGAAACCGGCAAACTGGTAAGCCCCAACCCTCCAGGCATGGCAGCAGCCCCCTACTGCGTTACAGCACCAAAATATACAGCCCCTGCATTAACGTTGCCGTTTACAATAGCATGCGAATTAGATATAATATACTTGCCGTCGGATAAACCTACCGACATACCAAACAGGTCGCCAATGGCAGGATAATCAGATTTTATTATTTGGGTACGGGTATAAGTGTCCCCTGAAAAATTCTTATAAAGATACACCGACCCCTGTGCGTCGCTATAATAACTGCTGCCGCCATTAGGGTACTCAATGCCGCCAGATGCGCCAACCAGCAGCGTATTCCCATCAAGTGCAACCGACATACCAAACGTAAGGTTTGCTATGCTTATGGAGGTGCTGGCGCCATTGGCGTTGATCTGGCCCGCACCTGGAACTATTTCAAAATTATACACAAACAAATAGCCCGTGTTGGCCCAATTGGCACCCGTACGCTTGTATAAATACACCGAAGAGCTGGTATTGTTGTACGTGGTGGCCCAGGGGGCGCCAACTGCTAATTTATCATCGTAAATGCTTATAGCAAACCCAAACTGGCCTTTTGCTGTGCTGCCACTTATTTTTTGCTGAAGGTTCCACACACCACCGCCAAAAACAAATATGTAAACAGCGCCTGCATCCTGGTAACTGAATGTGGTATTGTCCTGCCCCGTGGCGCCTGCAACTGCATAGTCCCCATACATTGAAATGGCAGCGCCAAAATAATCACTGGCAGCAAGGTCACCCGGTACAATGCTTTGCGTAAATGCCCAGCCAGAGGCACCCCTGGTAAAGGCCTGTACCTCGCCCTTATCAGTACCGGCAACATCAGAATAGGGTACCCCAACCAACAGGGCAGGGCCTGCTGAACCTGAAGCAGAAAGGCTTACAGACCACCCAAAATCTTCAAACGCGGCACCGCCGGCTTTTGTAACACTGCTGTCATTATCCCATGAGTCACCATTTCTTTTATACAGGTAAACTTTGCCCTGTGCTGAATTGCCACCTAAGCTTTTGGGAGCGGCGCCAACAGCAATATAGTCGCCCGAAATTGCAACAGCACCGCCAAAATAGTCGCTGGCTGCTGCGTCCCACGCCTGTAGCTTGGCCTGTTGTTTCCAGCCGGATGGCCCTTTAAAAAATACGTATGCCGCCCCTGCATTGGTCAAACCACCCGTAGCATACCTGGGCGCTCCGATGACCGCATAATTGCCGGATATAGCTACCCTGCTGCCAAATGCAGCGTTTGGCGCCGGGTCATCAACATTTCTTGATTGGGCGGCTGCTTTATCTTCATCAGAAAATGCAAGTGCTTTCCATTTGCTTCCGTCATAAAACATAAAAGTTCCTTTATCGGTATCAAATACCAATAGCCCAAGTGCCGGTGAGGTTATTGTATTTCGCCCGGCTGTGGTCATCCTGGGTATAAGAATACCTTTATTGGAGGAAGACACGTCAAGTTGTGAACTGGCGTCTGGCTGAGAGCCGGTGGTGTTTATTGCTACCTGTGCATAACATATATTGCCAACAGCGGCAAAATAAAAACACACGAACAGGGTAAATAGCTTTATCATACGGTTATAGTTTATATATATCAAATCAATTGTTTATTGTTTAATAAGCCGTGTTTGTAAAACGGTATTGTTTACCAATACCCTTACTACATAAACACCCGCGGCAAGCATTTGTACAGGCAGGTTGTACTGGTTGTTGCCCGGCTGCAGCGGCCACTCAGCGGAATATAAGCGCTGCCCGTTAACAGTTATCATTTCAATAGTGGCTGCAAATGCCTGCCTTACCGATACACTTGCCACTGCGCTGTTAACAGCGGGGTTAGGTGATACCCTGAATGGCATGGCTATATCCTGGCAACCCCCGCTGAACACAGCGGAATAAGAAGAGGAACCTGTTTTTTCTACTATTTTTAAACGGTATAAAGCGGTTGCTTTGGGTGAATAATCCTTAAAGCTGTACTTGCTTCCGGTAGCGTTATTGGTTGCTGCAACACTTTGCAAAAGGTTCCACCGGGTGCCATCGGTGCTCTCTTCTACCTCAAAATGGCTCACATTTATTTCCGAGGCAGTTGCCCATTCCAGCAAAGCATATTTATCCTGGCACGATGCCCTGAAATAAACCAATCGTAACGGTAACGCATTATCGGCGTCAGTCAGGGTAAAATAGGCAAGGGTGGGCAGCCCTGTTTGTTCTACATAGTTTTCGGTTGTGTTTTGGGATGTTATACCGCTTTTTATCCATGTTACCCCGTCTGTACTGCTCCACAAACCGAGGGTATTTTCATTTTTGCCGTTAAGCTCCGCATCAAAATAATAAAAACGCAATGTGGCATTAAGTGCGGCGTTATTGGCAGGTTGCAGCAGGTAGGTTCGCTGTATGCCCGAAACGGTGCCATCGGGGCTGGTAGCCGGTTTATGCATGCGGCTTACCGTTATATTGTTTTGGGTTGTGGACGAAGTTATTACCGCGCCAATGTTGCCAACATTTAACTGTGACGGGCCCCCAACTTCAGTGTTAAATGCAGTAACAGCGCCACCTCCAATTCCTGTTATACGGGCATCTTCAGATTCGTTATTTAATACGCCGGTACCGCCCAGCGACAGCGTTTGATTATTTAATTCAACAATGCCATGGTGAAAATCAACCATGCCTGTAACAGTAATATCGTTGTTAAGTGTTACTGTACCATTATCTGTTTTTTGCAGCGTAAATACTTTTATCACGGGCGCTACCGCACTGGAAACGACAGTATTGCCACCGCCGGTAAAATAAATATTGCCATTGGATGCATCCAGAATGCCGCTGTCTAAAATATCTGTATTCTTCAATACAAGCATTTTGTCTGCAATAATCAAACTGGTACCCGGCTTAATAATCAGGCTGCTTTTTTGAGAAAAGACTCGCAAAGGGCCCAGGAGCAAAAAACTAAAAGATAATGTGGCCAGGCAGGCTTTCAACAATTTGGCTTCTAAGCTTTTCATGGCAGTTTGTATTTTCACCGTTTTAACGGCAGCGGTGTTTTTTTATAGACGATGTTAGCTACCGGCAAACATATTTACTTCTTGCACTTGTGTCAATACCCTTTTTGGTGTATTTTTTATAATTTTTTTATGTTTCGCAGAGTTCGCTTTAGAGCTGTTTGGGTTGAGCAGTCAACGGGCTGCATGATGCCAACTACGCATTACCACCCTTCCGGCAACGCCGTATATTTGCTGCCCCGATTTGAGGAAAAAAAATCAAAATGCTTAAGACAAAAAAGGAAATGTATAAAAAATTTATAGATGATAAAAAGCTCGGCGGGATTACCTGCCTTATTTGGAAAGATGGGCAGGTTATATACCAGGAAACTGAGGGGTACAGGAATTTAGCGCCCCGCGAATTAATGACGAGTGATACTATTTTCAGGATCGCATCTATGACGAAACCAGTTACGTCGGTACTGGCGATGATGTTATTCGAAGAGAAGAAATTGGACTTGAACGACCCCATAACTAAATGGTTCCCGCAGTTTAAGAATATGAAAGTTTTAAAAAACCTGCCCGGGGAATACGAAGATGCAAACAGGCCCATCACAATACTTGATTTATTAACCCATAGGGCAGGTTTTACATATAATGGATTTCTGGGTGGTGACATTGATTCAGCACTTACAAATGAGCAATGGATAAATGCATTGGCAGCTTTGCCTTTAGCCAGCCAGCCTGGTGAAATATTTAACTACGGCAGGTCTGCCGATCTGTTGGGTATGCTTATTTCAACCATAGAAGGAAAACCCCTGGGCAAAGTGATGGAAGAAAAGTTATTAGGTCCATTAGCAATGAGGGATACGTTCTTTAGTGTTCCAGCAAACAAAAAATACAGGTGTGCTTCAAATATTGGTTATGATGGATCAGGTAATGTAATAGATATTGAAACGGTGCCGTCACAAATGGCCTTTAAAGAACGCCCTGCCAATTTAGAATATCAGTCGGGCGGTCAGGGGCTTTGGTCAACTATGGGCGACTATTTACAATTTGCAAAAATTTTTGTAGAAAGTGGGTGTTCAAATGGTGTTCAGATCTTAAAGAAGAAAACTATTGACTTGATGTGTACCAATCAATTAACTGCATACCAAAGGGAACATTCAAAATTGCTGGGTTCATCAATCTTTAGAGAACATCATGGCTTTGGCCTGGGGCTTGCCGTGGTAATGAAGGAAAGCAGGTATGGCTCAATGCCTTGTTCAGGCTCCATTGGCTCCGTTGGCTGGCCCGGCGCTTATGGTGGTTGGTGGTCAGCGGACCCGGTAAAAAAAGCAGTCTCAATATTCTTGACACACAGCATGACCGATCTAAACCAACTTGCCCAAGGTATTGGCTTTGAATTATATGAGGCAATTGATATTTTTTCAAATTATTACAAAGACAATACTTAACCAATAATTTGAATACCAATACGAAGCCCTAACCACTGGCATTCCCTTGAGCAAGTAAGGCTTCTTCCGTTAACCTTAGTGGTTCGTGTGGCCCTCACCCAACCTCAACCACCAACCGCTGACCTTCGCTCACCTGTACACCATCATGCAATACCACAACATTACCAAGCCAGGTACACGGCACATTTTTACCTTCTAATTTTAGGGCAGCCCTTGTAATTTGCCTGTTATCTTTTAATGCAACGGCCCATTCTTTCAAACGTAGGGTACCGTATTTTACTTCCAATTGCGCGGTGAACAATGCGCCTTTCCGTTGTTGTGCGTAAGTACCCCAGCCTTCGGCTGCGGTAAACGGTGCAATAAAATCATCTGCGCCAAAAGCAGGGTTAAAACCAATATAACCTTTAGGGCCGTGATAGGTAAATCCGCAGGCAGTTATAAAAGTACCGTAGCTGGCCATAGCGCGGGCGTAGTGGTCGCTGCACTCTATTTCGTTAAAGGGGTTTCGTTTGGCGCCGTGGTACCGGTCGTGAATAGCACGGGTAATAACCAGCGCCTCATCGGTCATGCCTTCGGCCATCATGTGTGCGGCCACCTGGTGCTCAAAGCCCGTCATACATTCGTGAAAATAACCCATCTGCCAGGTAACTTCTTCGCCATAAGGCTTTGGCTCATTATGCGGGTTGGTGTTCATAATTAAGCCCGCTTCGCCTTCCAATGCATAAGGGCGGCCACCGGTATGCGTTTTTATATAAGGTCCAACATCAGGGGCAAAATTGTACTTCCATAAAGCACGCAGTGCCGACAGTGTTTTCTCCTTATCCCAAAGCCTGCCCAGCCCTACTTGCCACCCCCAGCTTTGGCCATACACCTGGTCTATATGGCACGTATTATATGAGCCTAACTTCTTCCTGCCCTGCACCGCGTCGGGCTTATGAATAAAATACTCACCATTAAATAACTGTTCAGCCATATTCTTTCCGCCTTTATTAGCATACTCCTGGCAGGTTGCGGCAAAAGCCGTATCATTCATTTCTTCCGCCATCAGTTGCCCTGCCTTTGCTGCTGCAATACACAGGCCCACAATCCAGGCAATCTCGCCATCCCACATGGCATCAAGCGTGTTTTCCATAGGCGTGTCAATCATGCCGTCGCCGTTTTTATCCTGCGCCATCATAAAGCTTACTGCCTTTTTTATATGCGGCCAGTTGTTTTGCAAAAAACTATTGTCGGCGCTCATTTGGTGCTCGCGGTAAAAACGCAGTATGGTGCCTGCCTGGCCGTCAATAGCAGGGCGGTTTGCATTCTCGCCCCTGAACAATATGCCGCCGTTATCACGCATCGCAATACCAAGATCAACACGCTGCCGCGTATCTCTTTCTAGTGAAGGAAATATCCTGCCCAATGCCTGCGCATATTGCCAAACATGCGTGCAGGTGCCTTCGCACGAATTAACGCCTTCCCAGCCCCAAAAACGACCTGTACCAAAACGGTAAGTATTGGCCGTGGAAACTGTGCATATGTTTAGTAATGTGCGTTCCAAAAACCACCACGGCAATGTTGAATTATACCAGGTTTGCCGCCATGCAAATGTTTGTGTATGCAGCCGCGTAAAATTTTGTGCTATATAAGCCATTACCTGCGCGGCATCGTTAAAACGTTTGCCATAATAAAATCCTTCCTTAGCATCCGCCGCCAGTTTTTGTACAGTACTATTGGGGTGGTTAAAATGCCATGTTATTGCAAAATTTTGCGTGGCAAATTTACCCGCCGCAACATTATTATTCACTACAATGCTGCCGATCAACTTTTCAGATGCGGGTTGCTGTGCTTCTTCGTTATCGGCTGCAGTAAAAGTTTCTTCATTCAGCACAAACAGGTTGGTATTGGTATTTATCAGCCCTTTGCCATCCATAGCAGCAAAACACGTGGTGCCGGCATCAGGCTTACTCGTTATGTCATTGTTTGCAGGGTTAAACGTGCTTGATATGCCCGTAATGTTTTCCCCGTTTATGGCATTGTTTTTCCGTGTGCCGTCTTTGTCCGTTGCAGTTAATTTATTAGCGCCATTTTCCAGCCAACCAATAAGGGAACATTGTATATTTTGATTTGAAGTATTATGCACTTCGATAGTAAACTGTGTTGCAGGCAAGCCTGAATCATCTGCATTTAATGGAATAAAAAAACCACCGGCATACATAACTACCTTTATTGGAACATCTTTGCTTGTAAACGAAATTTTTGCAAGTGGATAAGTAGCTTCAAAGCTTACTTCATCCCAATCTTCCTCCCGTAGTTGTTTTATAATCGTTTTACCATCGTACATAAGCTTAATGGCAAAGCCCTGCTCCAGCACTCTTCTGTTGGCGGCAATACTTGGCTCTACGTAGTTGGCACCATCGCGGGATATTATCTTACGCTCCGTACTGCCATCATTCCATATTGCTGTTTTAGGGTCAACACCTTCGCGGTCATCGTTATAAATGCTCCAAAGCCAAAGGCGGCCGTCACCACCCAGGTATACTGTGCCCGTATGCAGGCCGCCTGACGGCATGCCGATATACCTCAACTCGTTTTTGCTCTTAAGATAAGTGGTTGCAGATCCCCTGTTATATAACGACCGTACCCATGCCGGGTCAAGCTTTTTATCAACCGGAATATTGTGCAGCGGGTAACCTGCGCCCGTAAAGGGGGCAGCACCTGCGGGCAACCGCAGCACAAACAGGCCTGCTGCCGCCATAGCCGTTTGCTGTATAAAGCCGCGGCGGTGAATATTATTTTTTACCACATAGCTAATGTAAAACAAATAGCCACTATGTACAAGATATTTGTAGGGACTATATTTTTCTGCAATAGTGCACGCACGGGTGCCTGTAAATAGGCATCAGGGTATTTGTTGCTAACTTCACCCCTTAAACCGGTTTATTAAGCATACTTAGTGTTTAATACAATTTTATAAAGACTAACTTAACAAACAGCATGAATAACGCATGGCTCGACAGGTGGAATGAAAGGTTTGGCAGGGAAGAATTTGCTTATGGCACACACCCAAATGAATATTTAAAACAACAACTGGAAAAATTGCCTGTTGGCCCAATACTTTTTGCGGCTGAAGGTGAAGGGCGTAACGCAGTTTTTGCGGCGAGCCAGGGCCGGTTTGTTTCAGCATTTGACATAAGCATTGAAGGGAAGAAGAAAGCCATTAAACTTGCTGAGGCCAACAACGTAACAATTGACTACCGCCTTGGTGAATTACAGGACCTGGGTTTTGAGGCGGAACAATTTGATGTGATTGCCTTGATATATGCGCACTTTCCAGCGAAAATTAAATCACAGTACCACAAAACGCTCGACAAATATTTACGTAAGAGCGGCGTAATTATATTTGAAGCATTCAGCAAAAACCATCTCAGTTATTTAGCTAAGAATGAAAAAGTTGGTGGGCCAACGGATATAGCCATGCTGTTCTCCATTGAAGAAATAAAAGCAGACTTCCCGAACTATGATATAATTGAACTGGAGGAAAAAGAAATAGAATTAAGCGAAGGTGCCTTTCATAATGGCGTGGGCTCAGTAATAAGGTTTACGGGCCGAAAAAAGTAAGCCCTGTTCATGCTGTAAACTGCAGGCTTACTTTTAAAAACAGCCCATACTGTTACTTTGTAACAATTATTTTTATTGAAGCCGAATCAATGCCTTTTACACAATGCCCGTGGCTGGTATGGTTCCAGCATGAATCAAGCGATTGGTGTGCGGTTGAATCATAATCTACCGATTTTGCGCTTACTGAAACTGTATATACCCCAGCTTCACTAAAATTGAAATAATTGGTTTTGTTGGTGGTAATAACAAATGCCTTACTAACTGTTGATGGTGTAACCGTCCACTGGGTTGCATTTACATTTGATGAAACCGTTACAGAAACTGTTTGCCCAACCATTGCCTGCGTGGTAGATGCACTTAAAGATATTTGATCACGCGCATCGTTTGATTTGGTGCAGGCAAAAAAAACTGCAGCCAAAACCATTAGTAATAAACTCACCTTTTTCATAATACATATTTTGGTTTAGCGCAGCAGGTTTTTGTAATGGTAAAGATGCCAGCCAGCTTATTTTGGTTGGGTTTGCATGCAATTTTATTTTCTCTTCATCGACAGGGAGTGCCTGGAGTGTAAAAGAAATCTGCCGCCTTCGCCCAGTTTTTTAAAGCTTTGTACGCCAACGGCCATCAGCCCCGCCATAAAATAATTACTGCCTGCTTAAGTTGCAATTTGCCAATGGAATATCTTTATAAAACAAAACTGCCGCCTGCATAACTAATATTTACCATTTATCGCAAACCAACTGATAAAAAAATGGAAGTTCATCATCATCCTGATCTGCATCACAAAAAGAAAAAATTCAAAGAGTTTCTTGCTGAGTTTATAATGATCTTTCTTGCAGTAACGCTTGGCTTTTTTGCTGAAACAATACGGGAAAAAATTTCTGAAGGCCACCGCGAAAAAAACTACATCATCGGGCTTATAAATAATGTCGAAAACGATACAGCAGGCTTAAAAGGACTGATAGAGAGAAATGATTTGGAGATAAGAGGCATTGACTCTTTAACAAAAATAGCAAAAGGTAATTTCACAAACATTAACGCACAGGATTCGGTGTACTACTATTCAACCCAATACACGCTTAGCCTGCACTTGTTTCAGTTTAATGATTTAACACTGGTACAATTGAGAAACGCAGGCGGTTACAGCCTTATAATAAAAGACCACGTGGCTGACAGTATTGCACAGTATGAATCAAATAACGCTGATATTAAGTTACAGGAGAGATTTGTTATTGACTATTATGTAAAAACATGGGACGTATTCAAACAGGTTTTTGATGGCACCGTGGCAAACCAATTTTTCACCTATTTTGATACAACCAATAAAATCCCTCTTGGCGTTAACGTTTTGATATCGAAGGACGAAGAAAAAATGCGTGTATTGCTTAATAATTACTGGACGTATGGCTTAACGCTAAGGTCTTACAACTACAAGCTAAAACAGCATCTT
>Ga0206931_1041_pt1 | contig 42625 bp, 37 predicted proteins | sample Alteio_BWOrgHeat_17_FD_152946 | JGI IMG/M metagenome (GOLD analysis project Ga0206931, IMG submission 152946) | Enriched cells from forest soil in Barre Woods Harvard Forest LTER site, Petersham, Massachusetts, United States -... | ecosystem: Environmental > Terrestrial > Soil > Temperate forest >...
CACGCCACGCAGATAAAGCGGGTAGAGCGTTTGATCGGCGCGTAATGATTCATCATCGAGCGGCAGATTGAGGAGATCGGTTTCTTTGTCGCGCACCTGGTTGAAATAAAGCAGGCGCTGGTCCCACGGAATTTTGAGGACGGGGCGAACCATGTCGTAGTCGAGAACGAGGAGAGACTGGGCGCCGCGACTTTCGAAGAGAGAGGGCGATTTTTGCCAGTAGCCATTCATGGGTCCGGTGCGGGGAAGCGAGAGGAAGAACGTATCGCCGAATTGCGGCTTGAGGCGGAAATCCTGGAGTTGGCGGCGAATGACGCGATCGAATGCCCAGCTGCTTTGATATTCGTGGATGATGGAATTGAGCGCCATGGCCTCGATGCCGATGAGAGCGAGCGTTGGGAGAATAATGGCGCAGTGGAGCCAACGGTGCGCGGCGGTGCGTTCGACGGCGAGGGCGATGAGCAACGCGACGCCGATGCCGGGCAGGACGAGGAAGCGGGAAGGCATCTCGGCGCCGCCAGCGAGAATGGGAAAGCCGATGAGCGGGGTGATGAGGATGAGGTAGAGCGCGGCGACGAGGATGGGGAGATGCGCGCCGCGGCGTGGTGAGGTCGCATCCTTGGGAGTGCGCCAGATGAAATAGCCGATGGCGGCGATCGAAGCGACGAGAGTGAGAATGAGCCACGGGGTCTTGGGAACGTAGTGATGCCAGAAGCCGGCGAGGCCGTGGGAGAGCAGGCGGTAATGGTCGGGACCGAACGTGCCGCTGAGACCGCGGACAAAGGCGTTCTCGATGAAATGGACGGTTGCGCTGGAGCCGGAGTCGATTTCGGCGCTGCGAACCCAGATCGGTTTCTCGGTCGCGGGTGTGCTGACGAGGAGGAGCGTCCAGTGAATGATGAAAAATGCGAGCGGCAGGAAGGCGGGGAGTAGATCACGGGAAAATATTTTTTCGCGACGGCGCCAGCGATCGACGGCGACGAGGAGCGGGTAAAGGGGTGCGACGACGAGAAGAATTTCGCAGAGATGGACGGTGATCCAATTGGCGAGGGCGACGAGAAAGCCGCGCGTCCAGGGACCGGGCCGCTCAGCGAGGGCGAGCCACGCGGAGAAAAAGAAGGTGACCATGGCGATGAGGTAGGCGCCAGCGGAGTTGCAGGTGACGATGTCGTATTTGTCGGCGAGGACGAGGTAGTAGAGGGTGGCGAGGAGCGCGGCGGGTTCGTTGAACAGGCGGCGGGCGGCGGCGTAGCAGAGGGCGACGGAGAGGCCGAACAATCCAAAATTGAAAACGTGGACGGCGTGTTCGCTGCGGCCCATCCAGTCGTAGACGAGGCTGTAGTAGCGCGTGAGGAAGCCGCGCCGGTTCATGATGCGGAGGTAGGAACCGCTGGCGCTGTATTGGTGGGAGATGAAAAAGATGTCGTCGCCCCAGGTGGGCAAGTTGCCATCGGTGCCGGAGAAGACGAAGAGGCCGGCGAGGAGGAGGCAGAGCGCGCCGGCGAGCCAGGTTGATCTTGGAAGAGGAGTTGAGGTCATGGGAAGGACGGCAATGGGACTTTATCCACAGATTTCGCCGATTTTCACAGATTATTTAAAGCAGCGTGGGTAGCGTGACGCTGGACTCCGGGCCCTCCAATTCGGAGCAGAGGGGTAAAGCGGCCGTTACGCGGATTATTCATTTTTTTGGAAGTGGGGTTTGATTTTTTCTATTTAGGTCATGGTTTTGGGGGTTTTGGTCCTTCGGTTCGTCCCGCGCCTGCGGGACTCTCTCAGGATGACCGCGGTGCGGTCAGTTGTGTGTCTTTCCTGGGTTTGCCTAGTGTGATTATAAAAAAAAGGATGGTGGAGTTCGGGGTGAATCAGCGGGTTGTTGGTTAAAGTGGCTCTTTAGATCGGCGAAATCTGTAGCCGGGGCTCCTAGGCAAAGGCTCCCACACCGTTGATTTTCCGAACTCCACCCAATTTGAACGACTCCGGACTGCAGCGAAGGCGCGGTTCTTCGCCGCGGGCGCCAACTCACGATCCGTCATCATTCTTAGGTTTTGCATGTGCTTTACATGTCGTGCGTTCAAGTATAGCAAAAGGTGTTAAACAGTCAAAGAAAAAGATTGCGAATGTTTGCAGGCTGGAACGAGAGGTCAGGGACGGGGAGGGAGGCTGGCGAGAAACGGTTTGCCGGCGCCGGTGAGCCAGACGGAGTCGTCCTTGATGCGCGCGGCGCGCGCGAGCGATGCCCCAATCATTCCCACGAGGGTCGATGTTACAATGAATAAACCACCAATCGCCGCGAGGGCGCCCATGTTCCCAAACAGGCCGGTAAGCAGGAAGACGAATCCCAATGCCACTCCGCCCCATCCACCCCAGATGAAATATTTGCGGCTCTGAGCGTGATGCTGGCAGAGGAAAATATCGACCGTTGCCTGTTTGCGCGCGAAGGCAGCGACGACGGCATAGATGAGCAAATTAAGGAAGAGCAGCAGATAAAAGGCGGGCGGGTGCCACATGACTTTGCGTTTCAGGGGCGCGCCCGTCGCAGGCTGATTGCATTTGTAGCAACGGGGAGGGAGGGCCGCCAGATTCAGGGTCATCACTTTCTTGCCATCGCTCCACGCCGTGTTAGTTCCGACGGGGGTGACGCCTTCGCGCATGGACTGGACGACTTTGGGTTTGCAGGCGGCGCAGACGCGAACGCCCATCAATTCGATCAGGTTATCTTCACCCACAATCTTTCCGCACATGGAGCAGGTGGCTGACGCGGTGTTTGCAACGGAGGTTGTCGTCGGGATGGGGGAATTCGCCTGCCGGAGCGGGGTCCAATTCGCGAGGCCATCCTTCCAGACCAACGTGTCCGGGGTGATGACGCCGGTGGAGATCAATTGGGCAAACGCGGGTTCATCCATGGGCCCGTGCTTTTCGCCGTTGGTTGAATAGTACCACATGGGGGAGTGCGGGTATTAAAAAGGTTTTGGCCGAATGTGCAAGAGTAGAGGGTTGGGTTTGTTGAATCGCCGCTTTGTTCAGGCGGCGGCGCGGCGTTTAAGGCGGAGGGCGAGCGCGAGGAGTCCCAGGCCGCAACTGAGCACGGCGCAGGTGCCGGGCTCGGGAACGGTTTCAATGGTGATGACTTCGGCTCCCGAGCTGTTGAAGCCGACTTCGAAATCGGTCTCAACACCGCCGAGGGTAATCTGGTCGATGGTATTGAAGCCGGAATCGACTTCGTAAAGATTATTGTCGAGAGGGTTGAAGACGATCGCGGTGGGAACATTCAATCCGGAAATTAAAGTGGTTTTGACACCGCCCGGAGTAACTTTGAAGATGCTATTGGTTGTTGAACTCGTCACATAAAGGTTGTTGCTGCCGTCGATGGCCATGTCGTCAGGGCTGGCGACTCCGGTGAGGAAGGTGCTGAGAACGCCGCCGGGAGTGATCTTGTAGATCGAAGTGGTGGAAGTGCTGGCGGCAAACAGATTGCCACTATTGTCAAAAACCAAACCGCCGACTGCGCTGACGCCCATGGAAACAAAGACGCTTTGGACGCCGCCGGGGGTGATCTTGATGATGTTTTCGGTGCCGACGTCCGATTCGTAAAGATTGCCGCTGGAGTCAAAGGCGAGATCGTTGGGATCGTTCAGTCCCGAGGCAAAAGTGGTGACGACTCCGCCGGGCGTGACTTTAAGAATGGAATTGCTGCTGATATCGGACAGGTAGATGTTGTCGCTGGAGTCGATGGCAATGCCGGAGGGTTGGCCGACGCCGGTCACGAATGTGGAGAGGCTGCCGCCGGAAGAAATTTTTTGGACATCGGGAAAGGCGGGATCGGCGATCACCAGATTCCAGGCTTGGACGGGGGAAGCTGCGCATAAGAGGCTGAGCAGGAGGACTAGACAGCTTCTCATTTATAAAATGTAAGTCACTATAAACTATATGCAAATGACTTTTTTTGTTCTATTTTCGCAAGATATTTTATCATAATATATTAACAGTGAATTATTTAAGCGGAATTTTTTAAGCGATATATGGATGTGAAACGAGGGATAAAAGTCCACGTGTAAATCGAGAAGCGCTCCTTGAAGGGAGGTTATTTTTTCGTTAGAGTCAAAGTGTCACTACGTGAAAAACGCATTCCTCGATAAATTACTGCACCGGATCGACCGGGTTGGGCCGGAAGATTTGCAGAATTATTTGCAGCAGCTGGCGCGGGAGAAGGGATTTCTCGAGACGATTTTCAATACGCTGCAGGAGGGGGTGCTGGTGATCGACCCGGCGGGGAAGATTCTTTATTTGAACCACACGATGCAGCCGTTGCTGGGGATCGGTGACGACGCGCTGGGGAAGAACGTGGCGTCTTATTTGAAGGAGCTGGATTGGACGGGGATGTTGCGGGAGCGGCGGGTGGTGAGCCGCGACCTGGAGGTTTATTATCCGGAGAAGCGGCTGTTGAATTTTTATCTGGTGCCGATCGAGGCGACGCCGCCGGCTTACGCGATTATTTTCCATGATTTGACGTCGACGCGGGAGCAGACGCGGGAGGTGATCGAGTCGGAGCGGTTGAACGCGCTGGTTTTGCTGGCGGCGGGGGTGGCGCACGAGCTGGGGAATCCGCTTAATTCGCTGCACATTCATTTGCAATTGCTGGAGCGGGACTTGAAGAAGTTGAAGGATGCGCAGGGAAAGAAGCTGGTGGAGTCGGTGCGGGTGGCGCAGACGGAGATCAAGCGGCTGGATACGATTATAGATCAATTTTTACGTGCGGTGCGGCCGGGGCAGGCGAAGCGTCTGCCGACGCAGATCAATACACTGGTGGAGGAGTCGATTGCATTTCTCGGGCCGGAGATCGAAGACAAGGACGTTCTGGTGGAGCTGGATTTGGCGAAGGGTTTGCCGTTGATCGCGGCGGACGGGGGTGCGATCAAGCAGGCGTTTTATAATGTGATCAAGAACGCGGTGCAGGCGATGGGGCGCGGGGGAATTTTGCGGATTGCGACGGCACGCAACGATACGCACGTGCTGGTTTCGTTCGCGGACAACGGGTGCGGGATCGCGCCAGAATTTTTGACGCGCATTTTTGATCCTTATTTCACGACGAAGGAGAAGGGGAGTGGTCTGGGGTTGTTCATGGTGCGGCGGATCGTGCGTGAGCACGGTGGGGAGTTGATGCTGGAGAGCGATCCGGGGCGAGGGACGATTGCGCGGATATTGCTGCCGTTGGCGGAGCGGCGGATGCGGATGTTGCCGGCGGGGAAGGCGGGGAAGGCGGGGAAGAAGACGGTTAAAAAGTGATTGCGACCAGGTTCAGGAAACGCGGTGACGTTTGCGGAGGGCAACTCCGATAACGATCAGCCCGACGGCGAGGAGCGCCCAGGTGCCGGGTTCGGGAGCCATGGTGAGAAACCAGACACCGGAGAGGCCGCTGGCCAGCGTGGTCTCGACGCCGGCGGGAGTGATTTCAATGATGGAGTTGGTGCCGTTGTTGGCGACATACATGTTGTTGTTGTTGTCGAAGACGATTTCGTCGGGGATGTTTAAGCCCGAGGCAAAAGTGGAGGTGACGCCACCGGGGGTAATCTTGGTGATCGTGTTGCCGAGTTGATTGGAGACAAACAGATTGCCGGTGAGGTCGAACGTGGCGTCGAAGGGATGGCTGAGCCCGGAGGCGAAGGTGGTCTGGGTGCCGGTGCCGGCGGCAATTTTGGTGATGGTGCCGCCGAAATAGCCGTTCACGTAACCGTTACCGCTCGAGTCAAAAGTGATGTTTCGAGGTTGATCCAAGCCTGTGGCAAATGTGGATTGAACGCCGCCGGAAGTTAATTTGAGGATGTTGCCGGAAGTGGGTTGAGCCGCGTAGAGAAGGCCGCTGGAATCGAAGGTTAATCCGTAAATATTAGACGCTTCGGTTATAAACGTGGACTGGTTCAGACTGGAGTCGAATTTTTGGATCGTATGGTTGCCTGTATCGGCGACAAAGAGATTTCCGTTCGAATCGTAGGCCATGCCTGCGGGGCCAATTAATCCCGAGCTGATGAAGGGAGTGACAGTGCCGGTGAGGGAAACTTCCACGATGCCACCACTGGAATTAGCGAGAAGGTATTGTTGGGCGTGGGAAGATGAAATCGAGAGGATGAAGAAAACTATAAGTAACAGGGATAAAGCAGGATAGGATTGAGCTTTGCTGGAAGCTTTAGCCATACTAAAAAATACCTCATCTTAGGTGTGTGTCAAATTGTCATAAGCTCGCCTTTGCTTTGTCTTGTCCATGCGCTAAGAAGTTGAAAACGCTGATTTATGAAAGATTTCAAACATGGCCATGCCGTTGCGGGGTAATTTGCCGACGTTGTTGATCGTCGAGGACGAGAAGAACACGCGCGACGGTTTGCGGCGGGCGTTGGAGGATAAGTTTGAGATTTACCTGGCGCCGGACGCGACCGGGGCGATGAACGTGCTGGAGTCAGAGAAGATCGACGTTTTGCTTTCGGATTTGCGGCTGGGCGGGGGGATGGACGGGATGGAGCTGCTGGCGAAGGCGCAAAGCCTGCCGCATGCGCCGGTGTGCGTGTTGATGACGGCTTACGGGTCGGTGGACATCGCGGTGGAAGCGATGAAGCGCGGCGCGTACGATTATGTGACGAAGCCGTTGAATCTCGAGGAGGTGGAGCTGCTGTTGTTGCGGGCGTTGCGGTCGCGGACGGTGGAGGCGGAGAACGCGCAGTTACGGCAGGAGCTGGACAAGAAGTATGGGTTCGAGCGGTTCATCGGGGATTCGCCGGGGATGTTGAAGGTGTTCGAGTTGATCCGACAGGTGGCGAATTCGACGGCGACGGTTTTGATCGAGGGGGAGAGCGGGACGGGGAAGGAGCTGGCGGCGCAGGCGCTGCATCAGTTGAGCGGCCGGAAGAATAATCCGTTCGTGGCGGTGCATTGCGCGGCGTTGTCGGCGCAATTATTGGAGAGCGAGTTGTTCGGTCACGAGCGGGGCGCGTTCACGGGGGCGACGGGCCGGCGGATCGGGCGGTTCGAAGAGGCGAATCACGGGACAATTTTTTTGGATGAGATCGGGGAGATCGACGCGGCGACGCAGGTAAAGTTGTTGCGGGTGCTGGGGGAGCGGACTTTGCAGCGGGTGGGCGGGAATGCGAACATCGCGGTGGATGTGCGGGTGATCGCGGCGACGAATCGCGACCTGGAGAAGCTGGTGGCGGAGGGAAAGTTCCGGGAGGATCTTTATTTTCGGCTGGCGGTGGTGCCGTTGAAGCTGCCTCCGTTGCGGGAGCGGAAGGAGGACATTCCGTTGCTGGCGGCGGCGATGATCAAGGAGTTCGCGCTGGAGAACGGGAAGAAGGTGTCGGGAATGACGGCGGACGCGCAGGAGGCGTTGCAGCGTTATGACTGGCCGGGGAACGTGCGGGAGTTGCGGACGACGCTGCAGTACGGAGTGACGGTGGCGCGGGGCGAACGGATTGGATTAAAAGATTTACCTGAGCGGATCTTCGGCTCTAATAGTTCCAGCCGGGGCGGCGCGTCGTCGCTGCCGGGCAGTTTTAATCTGGAAAAAATGGAAAAATATTTGATCGAGAAGGCGCTGGAGGCGTGCGGTGGGAGCCGGACGGAAGCGGCGCAGAAGCTGGGAATCAGCCGGCGGACGTTGCACCGGAAGTTGAATTTTTATCACTTGGACAAGGGGGAATAATGCCGTTGCAAGAATCACTTCACGCGCTGGAAATCGGCGGCGGGAAAAAATGGATCCAGGCATCGACGATGTTGATGTGTTACCTGGGGTTGACGTTGCTCTATTTTGTGACGCAGTTTCACGGTTTCAATCAGCCGGAGGCGATGGATTGCGCGCAGTTGGGACGGCAGATGTCGCGGGGCGACGGGTACACGACGAAGTTTATCCGGCCCTCGCAGCTGGCGCAGATGGCATCGTTGACGCCGGACGGGAAGGTGAATGCGCTTGTGCAGCCGGAGATCATGCATGCGCCGCTTTATCCGATGGTGCTGGGGCTGGTTTTTCAGGTTGCGGGAACTGAGTTTAACCAGACGCCATCGAAGATGATGGCGGACATGTCCTATCCGCCGGAGCGACCGATTGTCATATTCAATTTGCTGTGTCTTTTTTTGACGGGAACGATTCTTTATGTGCTGGCGCTGCGCATTTTTGATTCACGCGTGGCGTTCGTGGCGGCGGGGGCTTATGTGGTCTGCGACTTGATCTGGCAATTTGCGATATCGGGGATTTCGACGTCGCTGGTGATGTTATTTGTGACGGGGATGCTAGCCTGCCTGAATGAGGCGTTGCTGGCGAACGAGAGCGAGAACGGGAAGGGCGTGCTGGCGTGGATGGTGGTGAGCGCGGGATGCCTGGGGCTGGCGATCCTGACGCGGTTGATGTTGTTGTGGATGGTTCCTCCGTTCCTGGGATTTATTTTTTTCAATTTTCGCCATCGTTTGATAGTGCCGATCATCGGGACGGTGATGCTGGTGGTTGCGGTGGCGCCGTGGCTGTATCGCAATTATACGGTGAGCGGCAGCGTGGTGGGTGGCAACCTGACATGGACGATGGAGGACGGCTCGGGAAAATTCTCGGCCGAGCGATCGTATACCTATACGCCGGAAGTCGCGTGGGCGCGTTCGAACCATCGCAAAGTTATTTTTGGGACGAAGTATATGTTCATGCATGGTTTTGAGCTGCTTGGCGCCAGCGCGATTGTTTTAATGTTTGCGGTATCTTTCTTTCACCCGTTCAAGCGGTCACGGGCGCGGTGGTTGCGGGTTTTTGTGTTGGTGTCGGCGCTATTCATGGTCCTGGGCACGAGCGTGGTTCGCGCGCAGTGTGATCCGCTGGAGGATTGGAATAACCTTGTGCTGCTTTGGCCGGGTTTTGCGATTTTTGGGGCGGCATTCTTTTATGTCCTGCTGGAGCGTCTTGATTTGCAGATGGTGATTGCGCGTTACGGGGTGATTGCGCTGTTTTTGCTGATTTGCGCTTTGCCGATGATGGTGACGCTGATGCCACCACGGCCTTCGCCGTATCAGTATCCGCCTTATTTTCCGCCAATGATCCGCACGGTGAGCCAGATGATGAAGACGGATGAGGTCATCATGAGCGATATGCCGTGGGCAACGGCGTGGTATGGGGACCGGGTGTCGCTGTGGATGCCGCATGACATCAAGGAATTTTATTCGATCAACGATTCGCAGCATGTGATCAGCGGGTTGTTGCTGACGCCGATCAGCTGGAGCTGGCCTCTGATGGAAATTGACCGGGGCGAGGCGGACTGGGCGCCGATGATCCGGAGACAAACGCTGCCTCGTGGTTTCCCGCTGGATGCCTATACGGCATTGCCGCCGAATCGAAACGAATATACATTTTTTTCGGATCGGATGCGGTGGCGTGAGGACATGAAAGAAGCGAAATAAATTTTTATGTTGCCAAACGAGGGCAAAATAGTTATTACATATTTATACGGAATAAGTCTGTGAACCATTGGGATAAATCAAAACAAAAACGGATAGCGAAAATTATTTTTGGTAATAAATATTCTTTAAAAAAAGTGTCTTGCCAGAATATCAGATTTAGTCTATCTCCCTAAATATGCGAAAAGTGTATACGGCTCTAACTCTTTCTCTGCCAGTGTTATTTATTGGTCTTGTGACGCTTCATGCTCAGGAGGGTGATACACTGACAACTGCGATGCAAAAGAAGCCTTATACAGTTACGGCATCTTTGCGTGAGGAGTACGACGACAACATATTCACGAGCAACGTTAATAAAAAGGGGAGTTTCAAAACTGACATTTCGCCCAGCATTCTGTTGAATTATCCGCTGGATCAAACGCTTCTTTCATTCCGCTATACGTTTGATGGTACGTATTACAATGACCGGCCGGGCAATCAGTTTGACCAGTCGCACGAATTTGTGGGTCGCATCAACCAGTCGTTTTCTTCCCGCTTTAATCTGGATGCACGCGAGCGGTTCCGTTATTCGCAGGAGCCGGAGCTGTTTGACAGCGCGAGCACGTTGTTCCGGAATGGCGATTACATCAACAATACAGTGAGCCTGCAATTTAACGCGCAGTGGACTCCGAAATTCGGCACGGTGACGACTTACACGAATGATTTTTATAGTTATGATGACTCGACGGTGGCCTTTGACGAAAATCGCGATGTGAACAGTGTCAGTCAGGATTTCCGTTTCTTGGTTATGCCGACGGTGACTTTTGTGGCCAACGTGACGTTTGAGGACGTTGCCTACGACCAGATTCAGCGCAGTTACGATAATTATATTCTCGATGTCGGCGCGGATTGGACGGCCACGCCGCAATTGACCTTGACCGCGCGGGTTGGCGCTTCGATTACGGACGAGGGCAGTAATAATATTGGCAGTAGTGGCGGCCCTTTCTTATCGCCCTATGCGATGTTGAGCGCCAACTGGGTCCTGGGAGCACGCAGCTTGCTGGAAGCTTCCTACACCCATTCGATCTCGCAAACCGACATTGCGACCGCTTACGCGCAGGAGACCGATACAATCACTTTGGGCTTCAAGTACCAGATTACGCCTCGGTTGTCGGCTCACATCCAGGGTATTGCCACGCACGGCGATTACACGGGGAACTTGAACGCTTTCAATTCCAGTATTGCCGGCCAGAACAACGCTCTTATCGGGCAGCAGGGTAATTTTTCGGAAGACGTGGCTTCGGTCGATTTAAGCATGGCATACAAGTATGATGAGTATGTCAGCTTTGACGCGGGTTATACTTATACCATCGTTAGTTCGGGAATTACGCTGCGCGATTACGACCGCAACCAGGTGTATGTCGGTGTACGCGGAACGTACTAGACGGATTGGGTTTGCTATTTACGTTTCTTGCTGTAAATTCCCCTTAGAGGCCTTTAGCCGTCTATGACTGGAAATTCATCGGATATATCCCTCCACTTCCTTGATTACTGGCGGGTTATCAGGAATCGGGCCCCGATTATCATTACGATCTTCCTGCTGACTTTCATGACGGGTTATGTCGTGACGGTTTATTACATGGAGAAGATGTACGCCTCGACCACGCAGATTCGCGTGGAGAAGAAGGAAAAGGACATCAAGGTTTTCACGCCGAGCACCGAGGGCGGATTTGACCCGGTGTTTTTCCAGGCGGAAGTGGAAGTCATCCAGTCGAAGAAGATTCTTTATCCGGTCATTGAAAAGCTACAACTCGACAAGATCTGGGCGGAGCGGATTTACAAGCTGCCGCAGCCACTGCGCATCGACCAGACTTATGCGATTCTGCTGGGGCGCGGCCTGGATGTTTCATTCAAGCGGGGTTCAAACCTGATCGAAATCAAGGGCACGAGCGATGTGCCGCAGGAAGCGGCGGCAATTGCCAATACGGTGGCCGATGTTTATTTGCAGGTGCGGCATTCGGATGAAGCGAGCAAAGCGACCCGCGGTTTTGAGACACTGGATGATGAAATCGGGAAGCAGAAGGATTTGCTGCAAAAGGCCAAGGACAACGTCGAGAAATTGCGCAAGGACTTAAACATCGACATGGTGGGAGGGGCGAGCGATGAGCAGACGATCCAGGTGGAATATCAGCGCAAAAAGACGATGCTGGATGACGCTCAGGCGGATTGCCTGGCGCGGCAGGTGCGTTTTGACGAGTTGAGGAAGCTGCCGTTCAACCAGCTGGTGGATGCGCTGGCGGCAATGGGCATGGAAGACTCCAATCTGAGCGCGCTGCGCGGGCGCCAGTTGCTGGCCGAGTCGGATCTGGAGCAGATGTTGAAGAGTGGCCTGGAGGTGAATCACCCGCGGATCCAGGCACGCAAGGCGGAAGTGGATAAGATCAAGGAGCAGATCGTCAATATTGTGGAAGGGAAGCGCAAGGCACTGGATATCGATGTGCAGGTCACGAAGGCCCGCGTGGCGCAGCTGGAGAAGGAAGTAAAAGGGCTGGAGAACCGGGTGCGATCGGAACAGACAACGGTGATGCTGCCCTACAAGGACGCGTTGCGGGAAGCGGACCGGCAGCAGAATATCCTGGACGCATTGATGATTCGCCGGAAGCAGGAGTATGTCGACTCGGCGGTGACGAACGACCCGGTGACGATTGTGTCGAAGGCGGAGCCGGCGGACCATCCGTATCGGCCGAACAACACGCTTAATTTTGCGGCCTCAGCGGTGGCGGGGCTGGTGCTGGGACTGGCGTTGGCATTTTTCATCGAATATCTCGACACGAGCGTCAAGACGATGGACGACGTGGAGAAGTTTCTTGGCCTGCCCGTGCTGACGGTGATTCCGGACGGGGTGCGACCGTTGGTCCAGGAGGGGGCCGATTCGCCCAACGCGGAGGGGTACCGGATTTTGCGGGCGAAGATTAATATCGAGCACAACAAGACGGGGACGGGACGCGCCATCACGATGTTGAGCGGCGGCCCGGGCGAAGGAAAATCGACGACGCTTTTCAACCTGGCCTATGTTTGCGCGCAGGCGGGCCAATCGGTGCTGCTGGTGGACGCCGATTTACGCCGCCCGACGGTCCATAACATCCTGGATATTGAGAATGAGACGGGGCTGGCGGACGTGTTTTTGGGCAAGGGCGAACCGAAGCAGTATTTGCGTTCGACGCAGGTGCCGAACCTGCACGTGCTGACTTCGGGCCATATGCCCTCGGCCGAGATCGGGACGTTCAGCGGCCAGAAGTTGCGGCAAGTTCTGGACGACCTGAAGAAGCGTTACGATTTGATTTTTATCGATGCGCCGCCGGTGCTGGGCATCAGCGACGGGTCGATTATCTCGCATGAAGTGGACTTCACGATGCTGGTGATTCAGCATCGCCGTTTTCCGCGGGACATTTCATTGCGGGCGAAAAAGGCGATCGAGGAGGTCAAGGGTAACCTGATTGGGGTGGTCTTGAACGCGGTTGAATTGAAGAGCGATGAGGCCTACTACTACTACAGCAGCTACGGCGATTATTATTACAAGAACGGCAAAGAGACAAAAGAGCGGACAAAAAAGAAGTCGAAAGACGCTAATGTTGCGGAATCCAAAAAACCGGAAGGAGGAGGCAGTGAAGCATTTTAATTATTCGTGGCGCTCAGCGATTTCATTTTTGTCCATGGCGTCAGTCATTTTCCTGCTTCAAGGTTGCATGTCCGGGGGTAGCGCGCCGACGGCAGCCGACCAGGCAACCCAGCATAGCGCTGGCACGAATACGCAGGCTTATTCTTCCAACCCGGGCGCCGACATTATTCGGACGGGTGACACGCTTGTCCTTCGCATCAGCGGGGTGCCGGAGGGTGAAGGTGGAGTCTATGAAGAGCCGGTCACGGAAGATGGAACCATTTCAATGCCCCTGGTTGGTTCGTTCCACGCGGCGGGCAAGTCGAGCGGAGCCTTGAAGGCCGAGATTGAAGCGGCTTACCGTGACAAGAAAATTTACGCAACACCGTCTGTCACGATTGTGCAGCAGGCCCGGTTCGTGAACGTCATTGGTGAGGTGCGCAGCCCGCAACGGGTGCCTTACACGAGCGATTTGACCATGTTGAAGGTGATTAGCGCCTGCGGCGGGTTCACCGATTATGCCAACCGCGGGTCGGTGAAGATTCTGCGCGGGACGAAGGTAATTACCTTCAATGCCGGGCAGGCGCTGGAAAACCCGGCGAAAGATCTGCCTTTGCAGGCGGGCGACCAGATTCAGGTGCCGCGGACGATCTTTTAGGTCGGATTTCCGCAGCGGAATCGCTCAATTGAGCCAATAAAGAAAGCACTCCCTAGAGGGGCGCATTGTAGCTGGCGTCGTCGAACTTGACGAAGTAACCCTCGGCGGCGCTATCGAGCATCTCGGCGGTGATGGTGGGCTCGATCTGTTTATAGCGGCAGACGTCGAGGATGTTCTCGATGATATCGCGCGGGACGCAACCGCGCAGGGGCCGGCCCTGGCCACGCATGTGCTTTTCAACGAAGTAGTCGACGATTTCATCGGCGTAAGGGACGCCCTTGGCTTTGCTGACAGTGCGCCAGATGGCGCGGAAGCTTTCGGGCGAGGGATCGTTGACGGGGATTTTGTAGCGGATACGGCGCAGGAAGGCGTCGTCGACGAGGTCGCGCGGATTCAAGTTGGTCGAGAAGACGATGAGCTGGTCGAAGGGAATTTCGATCTTGGTTCCGGTATGGAGAGTGAGAAAGTCGACTTTTTTCTCGAGCGGGATGATCCAGCGATTGAGGAGGGTCTTGGGCTCGACGCGCTGGCGGCCGAAATCGTCGATCATGAAGGCGCCGCCGTTGGCTTTCATCTGGAAGGGGGCCTCGTAGAAGCGGGCTTCCTCGTTCCAGATCAAGTCGAGGCTTTCCATGGTCAATTCGCCACCGACGATGATGATGGGGCGGTTGATGAGGCGAAAGCGCTTGTCGTATTTTCCCTGAAGTCGCATATCGCCATCGGGGGCGACTTCGGAGTGATTGTATTCATCGAAAATCTTGATGATCTGGCCGCCGATTTCGACGGCGTAGGGAATAAAAATGGAGCTGCCGAACGATTTGACGATGCGTTCGCAGACGGAAGTTTTGCCGTTGCCGGGAGGGCCGTAGAGAAAAATGGAGCGGCCGGAATTTACGGCGGGACCGATCTGCTCGAGAATATTTTCTTCGAAGACAAGGCCATCGAAGGAATCGCGCAGGCGGGCCGCGCTGACGCTGATGTTCTGGAGACCCTGTTGCTTGATGGTCTTGATGTAGGAATCGAGAGCGACGGGCGCGGGGCCGACGTAGGTGGTTTGCTCAAAATATTGCAGGGCGCGGGTGCGGCCCGCCTCGGTGATGGCGTAGAGGTAGGAGACGGCCGACATTTCTCCGTGGGTGATTTCGATGAGCCGCACATCGCGCAGATTGTTGAGAATGGGTTCAATGACGTTGAAAAATGGGAGACAAATTTGTTCGGCGATTTGGTGTCCCACCATCGTGGTATTAACGTGCATTAAGCGGAGGATTAACCCCTCAAGAACGTTGGCGTTAATGTCGAGGGATTCGAGAGACTCAGGCTCGGGCGGAGTGAAGAGGGCGGCGCTGGAAAAGAGCTCCATAGGCGGTATTCTTAACATGCAGCGAAAACAGCGCAATGCAAAGTCTATTTATTTTAGCTGTTCCAGAGAGGCCTTAAGTATTCAGTAGTAGGGGTTTTGAGGAGAAAACCGGGAAAGGGGGGTATAAAAGAAAATGTAAAAAAAGTGATTATTTTGATTGCCAAGAAGGCTTAATCCTACTAAAAACTAAGTCCTAATGAACGACACCATTGAACTCCCCGCGACGAAAGCCAAGCCCAAAGGTAGACCCGCTGAGTACGCCCCGCGTGCTAAGAAGGTAAAAAAGGGTTACCAGAAACGCTCGGCGACGCATCCGTCATGCCCCAAGCTCGGACTGTTGGCGCTCGGTGCGGTTATTCCTCCGGCGATTTTCGCAGCTTAATCGAACAAGCTCAGGCTTGTAGATTTAAGAGCGGTCAAGACCTATGTCTTGGCCGGGTGTCAGCTACACATTAAAGCGGAATTCCAACACGTCGCCATCCTGGACGACGTAGTCCTTGCCTTCGATTCGTAATTTACCGGCCTCGCGCGCCTTGGCGAACGAGCCCAGCGCCACGAGATCGTCATAGGCCGTGCATTCTGCGGCGATAAAGCCGCGTTCAAAATCGGAATGAATGACGCCGGCGGCCTGCGGTGCGGTGTCACCTTTGTGGATGGTCCAGGCGCGGGTTTCCTTCTCACCGGTGGTGAGGTAGGTGCGCAGGCCCAGCAGATGATAGGCGGAGCGGATGAGCAGGCCGACGCCCGATTCCTTGACGCCGAGCCCGGCGAGATATTCTTTTTGTTCCACTTCGGAGAGGTCGATGAGATCGGACTCAATCTGGGCGGAGATGACGACGGCCTCGGTGTTATGGTGTTCCTTGACGTAGGCGCGGACTTTCTGGACGAAGGGATTGCTTTCGCCGGTGGCGAGGTCGCCCTCGGCGACGTTGCAGGCGAAGAGGGTGGGCTTGGCGGTGAGGAGGAAGAGGACTTTTAAAACTTTGGCTTCTTCGGGGGAGACTTGCAGGAGGTTGGCCGGTTTGCCCTGGTTGAGGTGGGGCTCGAGGCGTTCGCAGAGATCGAGCTCGGCCTTGGCTTGTTTATCGCCGCCACGGGCGCCCTTCTGGTTCTTATCGATCCGTTTCTGGACGGCGCCGAGGTCGGCGAGGACAAGCTCGGTGTTGATGACTTCGATGTCGCGAACGGGATCGATGTTGCCGCTGACGTGATGAATGTTGCTGTCCTCAAAGCAGCGGACGACTTGAATAATGGCATCGACTTCGCGGATGTGGGTGAGGAACTGGTTGCCGAGTCCTTCGCCCTGACTAGCGCCTTTGACGAGGCCGGCGATATCGACGAACTCGAATACAGCGGGGATGAGCTTGGACGATTTGCTGAGCTTGCTAAGGACTTCGAGACGGTCGTCGGGGACGGTGACGATGCCGGTATTGGGCTCGATGGTGCAGAAGGGGTAATTGGCCGCCTGCGCTTTGCGCGTCCTGGTAACGGCGTTGAAGAGGGTACTTTTGCCTACGTTAGGCAGACCGACGATTCCAGCTTTGAGCATAAGGGGGTCAAATTAGAGCGGGTTGCAGGCAACTTCAACCTCAATCCGGATGAGGAGGAGTGGAAGGACTATTATTTAGATATATTAACTATTTGACTTATCTGCGGCCTGCTTCTAGGATGAAATTTTATGATCATTCCGACCGATCGTGCGTTTACGCTGACCGAAGCGGAGGCTTATATCCGGGCGGGAAATCCAGCTTTTGAAGAAGAAGCGCAAGCGAATGCGGATTGGAGCGACGCTCAGGATTGCGAATTGCCGACGATTATTCGCAATCAGATAGCGAATCATCCCGATCCCACTTTTTATAATCGCTGGCGCAAAGCTTTCATGGCCGGCGATGAAAAATTTGATGGCACGGAGATGGCTTATGAAGGCGTCGATGAGAAGTGGGCTGGAATATATGATTATGGCGATGGTCGATATAACGGGAAAGCGGCGGAAGCCTTGAGCCTGAGTTACCGGCACATTATAACCCGCGCTGCGGAACTGAGGGATGAATCGAGCAAAGTGGCGGCGGAGGCTTACTATCGCGAACTGGATGCTTTATTTGGTGAAACGCTCCCCACAAAAGAAGCTTGCCTGGCTTTTCAGGTTCCAGCTGAGACCCAGGAGCTGCGTAAAAAAATTCTCTATGATGGCATCCTCGCCCAGCTGACGAGGGAATATGTGTTGTCGCTGCATGTGGATGTTCCCGATTACGCGCTGGCCAAAAAAACGGCGGTTCTCCCCGAGAAAGTAGCGTTCGGCGCTCAATTTGAATTTCTGCTGTTAACTCCTCTACCCGCGGAACGGCAGGAAGAAATGATCGTCGAGGCTTTGACTGGAGCTGGGCTTGAGGTTTCGGCAGGCGGTCAAGAAGTGAAGGGCTGGAAGCTGGCAAGAGTCGAGGATGTGCACAATCCCATTCATTTTCCGGACGGAGAGAAAAATGGCGGTTTTAGACTGCGGTGTTTGAATTTGAATGGCACCGCTGGGACTGAAGAGGTCGAGCGTTGCGTGGCGGCGTTGCTTAAGATTGGCGTTACGAGTAATGAAACGTGCGATTTGACTATTGGAGTTGGAGATGGCGCATTGAGGGAAGAAGGCCAAAGTGGTAACTTATTTGAGTTTGCCGAAGCGCTTAAGTCCAAGGGCGAGTTTTTCAGCAATCCTGTCGTTCGTCGTGGAATGAGCGAAGAAGCCGGTGTTCTTTTGTCTCAATTGGTTGGTTATCAGGCGAATTTGAAGCGTGAAGGCGGAGCCTATAATTTCAGGCCGCTCAATGGAAAATTTACATTGGAACAGATCCCGGCTTTGGTTGCCAACGTAGCTGGATTTAAACATTTCTTGCTCAATGAAGGCTGGGACAGGGCGGCGACGTGGCTCATTGAACAAAATCCGCACGCGGTGGAAGATTCGGCGGGGCTTCTTTCAGGCGCGGGCCGGCTGGTGCGCGGTTCCAACGAGGTGGTTGGCGGCGTGGAGGGGAATCCGGGGCCGAGTTCCGGCGTTTCCAATTCGATTTTCCCACGAGGGAAAGACGAAAGACTAGGCTGAATCAGCCGTTTGCGATCAAGGATGAGAGGTGGTGTCGGCGGCTCCGCCGGCGATGGGCACTTCGACCTCGGAGACGCGCATGAAGGCGGGAGTCCAGGCGGTGTTGCTGAAATAGAGGTGACGCGGAGGACCGACCGGCTTGAGATCTTTTTGTTTGATGTACTCCTCGATGCGGGCGAGGGCTTTCTTGAAATTTTCGAACGTATAGGCGCCGCGATAGGCGCAGCCGACGACAGTGGCGGCGGGCATGGCGGTGACTTTAAGTCCCTCGCCGCGGCCATCGGGCAATTTATCGGGATTTATTTCGGTGCTGAGAACGAGCTGGACGAGAATGCGCGAGGGGGAAGTGGGCGGTTTATTTTCCCATTCGGGATAGAGGACCACGACGGGCCAGCCTTGCTCACCGTGGACCTCGGCGACATAGCGGGCGTCCTGCCGGTAGGCTTTTTCCCAGATGGTCTCGACGGGGCCGGTGACTTCCGACTCGATGGCGACGTAAGCGGGCTGTTCCTTGACCATGACGGAGTCGAGTTCGCCCATGGGGAGGAGATCCTCGGCGTGCGCGGCGGCAGGGATCAGGAGGCAGGCGGCGACCAAGGCAAGGCGCGCGGCGGTCACGTGGGCCTTTGGATATCCCCGAGGAGAACGCCGACGGGAAGATTGAAGCCGCGGGCGAACTCGCTGGCGTGCATCCGTTTTTTTCCCTCGAGCTGGACTTCGCGCAGGAGAAGGCCGCCTTGTCCCGCCCCGACGAGAATGCCGTGCTTGTCGATGCGCAGGACTTCGCCCGGCTTGCCCTTGGCGCGGCGGGAGACGATGGTCGTGAAAATTTTCAACATTTTCTGGTCCTGTCCCTCGGGAACCCAAGTGTAGGCGGACGGCCATGGGGTCATGGCGCGGATATGCCAGTCGAGTTCGCGCTGGGGCCGGGTCCAGTCGATAAGGCCGTTTTCCTTGCGCAGTTTTTTGGCGTAGGACGATTCATCATTGTTCTGTTTGACGCGCGGCGCTTTGCCTTCCTCGATGAGGGCGAGGGCCTTGACGAGGCCGCGCGCGCCGAGGGCGGCGAGGCGATCGTGGACGGTCCCGGCGTTGTCGTGGGAGCGGATGGGCGTGGTTTCCTGGCAGAGGATGTCGCCGGTGTCGAGGCCTTCGTCCATCCACATGATGGTGACGCCAGTTTTGCGGTCGCCATGGGCGATGGCGGCATGGATAGGCGACGCGCCGCGATATTTCGGGAGGAGCGAGGCGTGGATGTTGAGGCAGCCGTGCTTGGGCATGTAGACGATTTCCTTGGGCAGGATCTGGCCGTAGGCGGCGACGACAATGAGATCGGGCTTGAGGTATTTGATCTGCTCGACGGCCGATTTCTGGCTGATGTTGTCGGGCTGAAAGATTTTCATGTGGAGCTTGAACGCAAGCTGCTTGATGGGGCTGGCGGTGACTTTCTGGTGGCGGCCAGAGGGGCGGTCGGGCTGGGTGATGACGGCGGGGACGCCATGCTGGGGCATGCCCGCGAGGGCGGTGAGCGCCGGGATGCCGATTTCTCCTGTGCCGATATAGACGATCTTCATAATTAGCGGGGAGGCCGACGCAGGGGCAGGCGACGCATGGGGGTGGATCGGTTTGCCGGTAGGGAGCGGACGGGCGGGGGAACGGCGCCGGGAATGACGTCGCGCTGGCCGAGCGTGGAGCTGCAACCGGTGCAGAGATATTCGTAAATTTCCTTGCCGGGCAGGACGAGGAGGAGGCGTTCGCGCACGGGCATCGACTTTGCGCATTTCTGGCAATAGAGTTGGGAGGCGCGGAAGGATTCAAACTGCGACATGGCAAAGACTATAAGACACGAGAGAGGCTCGAAAGGGCAAGCGGATAAACGGCTAAAAATCGACCCGACAGAGGTGGAAAGGGCGGTTGAACTGTTGCGCGCCGGCCAGGTGGTGGCCGTTCCGACCGAAACGGTCTATGGACTGGCGGCGGACGGGCTGAACCCGGAGGCGATCGCGCGCATTTTTGCGGTGAAGGAGCGGCCGCTTTTTGACCCGTTGATCCTGCATGTGCCAACGGTGGAAAAGGCGCGCGCGTTGTGCGCTGATTTTCCGGCGAAGGCTGAAAAACTGGCGAAGGAATTCTGGCCCGGGCCGCTGACGCTGGTGTTGCCCAAAAAGAAATCGGTGCCGGATTTGGCCACGGCGGGAATGCCGACGGTGGCGGTGCGTGTTCCGGCGCATCCGATGATGCAGGAATTGTTAAAAGCTTTTGGCCGGCCGCTGGCGGCGCCGAGCGCGAATCGGTTTGGGCGCATCAGCCCGACGACGGCGATGGCGGTGATGCACGAACTGGCGGGCAAGGTGCCGATGATCTTGAATGGCGGGCCATGCGCGGTGGGGCTGGAATCGACGATCATCAATTTGACTGGTAAGGAGCCGATTATGTTGAGGCGCGGCGGAATTCCGATTGAGGCGATTGAGAAGGTGATCGGTCGCGTGAAAGTGGCAGAGGCGGTGGAAAAGAATCCGCAGGCGCCGGGCCATTTGAAGCATCACTATGCGCCCAACAGGCCGTTGCGGTTGATCGATTCGTTGAAGGAACTGGGGAAAGAAGATTTAAGCGTTGTCGGGTTGCTTGCGTTTGGAGCGGTGCCGAAAATGGATTGCGCGCGTGTGGCGCAGCTCTCCGGGAAGCGCGATTTGACCGAGGCGGCGGCGAATTTTTTTGCGCTGTTGCGCGAGCTGGATGAAAGCGGCGTGGGAAAGATTGTCGCGATGCGATTGCCGAACGAAGGGCTCGGCGCGGCGATGAATGAGCGGCTGGAGCGGGCTTCGGGTTAATCAGCGGCGGCGACTGCGCGATGGGGGCGGCGGTTCATCCATGGGGAAATCCAAGTCGATGACTTGTCCCGGTTCGAGATGGATTGAAAAGAGAACAAGCTCGGTCACTTGCGGGCGACGCGCGTGAAGGCGGCGGTGGGCGAGTTTGGCTATATAGTCTTTCAGGTCGAGCGTGCCATGTTCCTCCTGAGCCCATTGATCGACTGGGCGCGCATCTTCGGAATTGCATTTAATTTCGGATGTCTTCGCTCCGTGCTGGAGCATTTTCCGGGCGCAAGCGAGGGTCAGCGTTTTTTCTTCAGGGTCAGTTGTGTTTTGGGCAACGGAGACGAGAGTAAAAAGAGTCGATGCAGAATAGTCGTCCTCTGGGTTGGTCAGAACTTCATCGGCAGGAAATCCATTTTTGAGGGCGTAATCGAGCAGAGGGACATTGCCGAGCTTGGCCAGGGTGAGCAGCGGTTTCTGGTTGAGCCAATGAGGACTTTGCCTGATCGCGTCGGGGTGGGCATCGAGCAGAATTTTAGCGGCGTCATTGGCTTCATTCATGGCCAGGCGTTGGAACATCTGGGCGGCATATTCGGGATGAACGCAGGGGGCGAGAACTTTTAAACAGGCATTCCGATGTTTATCGGTGACTTCCGTATTGAATGCTCCCGCCATGTAGAGGCGCGTACCCTGTGGGTCGGGAGTGGGAACTCCCATGAGTTCGCGACCGTTTTTGTGGCCATAGAGATTCCAGAGATCGCCGAAATAAGCAGGGACGACGCGATCCCAGAAGGCCGCGAGTTTTTCGGGCTCGAGCTTGTTGATCCATCCACGCAAGTCCGTGGTGGTGTCATACGAATTCAATCTTATGGGTTTGGCAAAGGGCGCAATTTCCTTCCTGTTTTCTCGGGCGTGCAATATTTCCTCGATGTGCGGGGTGGTCTTAAAGCCGCACGAAGCCAACGCGGCGTAGACCTGGGGACATGATGCCGGCCAGTGATTTGTTCGTGCGTGAACATTGACCATGATCTGATGGAACCGGGGAATGAGCTCTCCTTTTGAAAACAGATAAATTTCGTCTTCTTCAAGTGCAATGACGTTGGGTGGAAATGCATAAGGCCGATTACTCGAGGTTTGGCGCGACAACGCATCCGTCATTTCGGCGCCAAAATAGGCACGAGCATCGCCTCCGATAAATTCCTCGTTTGGAACGGGGGTGATCGATTGGAGATCGAGGAGCATTTTATGGATATGCTCATGGTGAATAATGCCTCCCATGGGACGCAGATATCGAACACGCTCCTCGAGCTCGATGGGGCCATTTGGGGAAGCATGTCCGATTGTTATGGTGTCCGGATCATGTTGATCGAATTCCGTCCAAACAATCGGGTATTTACGGTCCAATAAATGGCCCTCAATCATTTCCGATTCGGGAACGGGAAGGGTGGTTGAACGAACGTGCAATAATTCCCGGAATGAGACAGGGCCTTTGTGGGCCAAACTCCGATAGCGGATTTCTTCCCGGGCTTGCTTCTCCGATAAAATATCGAGCGGAACCCGCGGTCTGTTCATAGCCCGCCAAGATTATGTAATTGATGGAAAATATCAATTACTATTCTTAGATTTTGTAGATATACAGGTACAAAGAATAACCGAGCGAGAAAATGGGCTGGAAAGGAGGGGGGCGTCTAAGATATTACGGCTTAAACAGCTAACAGCTCGTAAACGCTGTTGAGGACGGAGCTGAAATTGACCTGCTTCTTGCGCTTGGTATCGGAATCGGAATTGGATTTTGCGAGAAGTTGAAGGACCTGATGGCAGCGGACGGCGAGCTCGCGAGCGAAGAGGAGGGCGAGTTTCGCGCCGAGGACCTGATCCTTCTCGATGAGGTTGTAAAAATCCTGGCGGGTCATGACGAGGACTTTGACTTCGGTCATGGCGCGGGCGCTGGCGGTGCGCTTGAGGCCGCTGAGCATGCCCATCTCACCGAAGAAGTCGCCGGGCTTGATGACGGCGACGCGGAGGTTGCGGGCGCCGCGCACTTTTTTGGTGATCTCGACTTTGCCCTTGAGGATGAGGAGGCACGAGTCGGCGGTGGTATTTTCGCGGAGAATGTAGCTGCCGTATTTATATTCGCGCTGGTGGGAGACGGGGAAAAGATGGAGCCATTCTTCAAGAGAGACTCCGAGCGTGCTGCGAAGGCTTTTTGCCATGAGGAAAAGATTGCGGGAAAAGTTCAGTCAGCCAAGGCTAAACTTCAGCCGCGAGGGCGGTGCGGACTTCGGCGGTGAGGGGGCCGATGATCTCGTCGCTGAAATCGAAGGAGATTCCGGAGGCGGTAAACAGCTCGGGCAACGGCTTGGATCCGCCGAGGGACAGACCCTTGAGGTAAGAGTCGATCGCCTTTTTGGGATCTTTCCGGGACTGTTTCCAGAGCTGGAGCGCGCCGAGCTGGGCGATGCCGTATTCGATGTAATAAAAGGGCATCTCAAAAATGTGGAGCTGGCGATGCCAGAGGCTGGCGCGGGCGTCCTCATAACCGGTCCAGTCCTCGATGCCGCCGAAGCGTTTCATCACGTCAACCCAGCAGGCTTCGCGTTCTTTGCGGGTGTGGCCGGGGTGGGTGTAGATCCAGTGCTGGAAGGCATCGACGGTGGCGATCCACGGGAAGAGCTTGATGATGCCCTCGAGGTGGTCGTGCCGGGCGCGCTTGGCGTCGGTGGCCGGATAAAATTCGTCCCAATAGGGGGCGGTCATGAGTTCCATGCTCATGGAAGCGACCTCGGCGAACTCAATGGGCGAGGAGCGGTAGGCGTGGATTTTCTGGTCGCGCGCGGCGACGGCGTGAAAGGCGTGGCCGGCTTCGTGGACGAGCGTCTCGACGTCGCGCTGCATGCCGACGGCGTTCATAAAGATGAAGGGCAGGCGCGCCTCGGAGAGCGTGCTCTGGTAACCGCCCGGAGCCTTGCCTTTGCGATTTTCGAGATCGACGAGTTCGTTGACGCGGAGCAGCGCGAAAAATCCGGCGAGGCGCGAATCGAGTTTTTGAAAAATTTTGTCGGACTTGGCGACGAGTTCCTCAGCTTTGGCGAAGGGGCGCAGCGGCGGGCGTTGATCAGGATCGACAGAAAGATCCCACGGGCGGAGCTTGTCGACCTTGAGCTTGCCTTTGCGAACTTCCTGCAAGGCGCGGGCGAGGGGGACGAGATGTTTTTCGACGGCGGTGTGGAATTTAACGCAATCCTCCGGCGTGTAATCAAAGCGCTCATAGTTGGCGAAGGTATAGGCGCGGTAGTCGGAATAATCGGCCGCCTTGGCGATTTGCTGGCGGAGGCCGAGCAGCGTCTCGTAGATTGCGTCGAGCGCGTCGCGGTCCTGCAGGCGGCGGCGGGAGATCGCTTCCCACGCTTCCTGGCGGCGGTTGCGATCAGATTCCTCGAGGTAACGCGCCATTTGCGGCAGCGTCTGCTCCTTGCCATCGAACGTAACGGTCATGGCGCCGATCATTTTCTGGTATTTCTGGCAAAGCTTGGCTTCCTCGGTTTCCCGGGCGACATTTTCTTCGCGGTAGAGTTTGACGCGGGTCTCGACGCTGCGCGTGAAGACGTCGTATTCGGCGGGGAGTTGCTTGAGCCACGGGCCCTGCACGAGAATCTGGAGCAGCTCGAATTGGCGCGGCTTGAGCCACGGCTCGACAGTTTCGATGATCTTGAGATAGGCTTTTTCGCGAGCGGGATCGTCGGTCTGGCAGGTCATCTCGATGTATTTAATCGAGCGGGCTTCATCGAGCGCGGCGGAGACTTCGCTTTGGTTTTGGAGCCACTTCTCGAGATCGGCAACCGATTTAACGGCTTGTAACTCGGTTTTAAGCTTGCTGAAAAGGGGTTCGAGTTGAGTGACTTCGGTGAGGTCGATCTGGGTCGGGACGAAAGTACGGGGTTTATAGGGGGGATTTTTCATGAATTTGATTGTAACTTCTATTTAATAAATATAGATTAACAAAATGGCTGGAAGATTTCGACAATTTATGTTGGGTACTGCTGTCATTTCAAGCGGTATATGGGCTGATTTCAAAATGGGTCACGTTTTCGAACTAATGGCAGAGGATAAACCGAAACTCGTTATGGTGGGAATGCCAAAGTCTGCCGACGAACTTGATGGAAGCCCCGCCTGTCTTGAACGGACCAGTAACCTGTTAGTGATGCGCCCGCGCCCTGAAGGAAAAGAGTGCCCTCCGGGCCAGCAACAGATCACAGTTCATGTCAACCGTCTACCGCTACCGCAGGGACAGCAAACAGCGACTCATCGGAGTGACAAAAATAGTAAGGGACGAGATAGTTTCGTTGAGCGGTGATAAGCAGCCCAGGATTGTAAGGCTAAATCTTGACCCTCAATTCAATTAACATAATTTATCCCAATGGCTTCCAGGTTTGCAACGCTGACAGCAGGAGCTTTTCTTTTTGCGGGGCAAGCAGACGTTGATTTCAAATTGGATCCGGCTTTAAGCGCCATTAAAAATTCAGCGACCGCGGTTGAATCGGTGCCGACAGTGAACGAAGCGTCAGTGCAGGGTACGCTGACTTTTCCATATTTAGCCGGGTCGGAATCGATGGCCGCGATGCGCATGCCGGTATCGTTGGCGTCAGCTCCCACTCCAGAGCCAGAAGCACCCGCACAAGAAGCGTCCGTTGTACCGCAACCTGTGGCGCCAACGCCGGCAGTACCAGTTCGATTGGCCATCGCACGAATACTCCTGACCGAAGCGCAAATAACCGGGCCATCTGAATTAATACCCGGGGTGCCCGCTAATGAGAGACCCGGGTTGCCGGCTGAAAATGTCCTTGTGGTAAGTCCGGCGCCCCCGGCGTTGCAACAGGGATCTCAATTGCTCAATTACGCATTCAGCCTCACCGTGTGTTCCGTCCAGATGGCTCCCCATCAGAATCAGACTGCCAGTTATGCGTCGAATGGTCGTTGCGGTTTGGGGCAAACTTTCACCCGGCTCGATTACTATACACCGGCCGGCAAGCAGTTAAGCTTTAGCGTTCTCCCGCCAGCTAAATAAAGTCCCCGGCTATTCGGTTTCCCAGAATGACTTGAAGGCGGTGTCCCAGCTGCGCTCGTCGTGGACCAGCGCCGCCATTTTTTCGCGTTCGGCGGTCGCGCGCGGATTTTTGACGAGGCGGGCGAGGTGATCGCTCCATTGCTCGAGATCGCGCGCGGGCAAAACGGCGCCTTGCGCGGGATTTTTGACCAGTTCCATCGGGCCGCCGATATCGGAAACGATGACGGGCAGGCCGGCGGCCATGGCCTCGATGACAACGTTGCCAAACGTGTCGGTAGTGCTGGGAAAAACAAAGCTGTCGGCCGAGGCGTAGGCGATGCCGAGTTCGCGACCGGTCAAGATGCCGGTGAAAATGGCGTCGGGCATTTGTTTCTTGAGATCCTCGAGATAGGGGCCGTCGCCGACAAACGCGGCGGTGAATTTGTGGCCGCTCTTTTTCAGGCGGACGAGCACGTCGGCGAGGAAGCCGAGTTCTTTTTCCTTGGAAATCCGCCCGACGTAGAGAACGACGGGACCCGTCGCACCGCGCCTGGCCCAGTATTTTTCATCGCGATGTTTCGGGTTGAACAGTTCCGTGTCGAGGCCGCGTGGGAGAATTTTAAGCCGATCGGGCTTGATGCCGCGCTCGGCCCAGCGCTGGCGGTAAAATTCGGAATTGGAGTAGATGATGTCCATCTGGCCGTAGAACCATTGCATGTAACTCCAGACGATCGTTTCCATGAAAGTGTCGTCGCTGAGGAAGCGAGCATACTGCGGAAAGTCGGTGTGATAAATGCCGCTCATGCGCAAGCCGAGCAGTTTGCCGGCGGCGAGGGCGGCGAGGCCGATCGGGCCGGGCGTGCTGATGATCAGCTCGGTGAATCCCTCGCGCTGGATGTAGTCGATCATGTCGAGCAACGGCGGGAAGCTCAATTTTTGCAATTCGTACTCGGGGATTTCAAATTCGCCGACGGGCGTAAAATTTTTGATGGGGATGTCGGTAATCGAAATCGTGGAACGGGACGTGACGACGGTCAGGTCGGCGCCGGCCTTGTTCGCGGCGAGAGTCATCGTGCGGATCGTGCGGGCGACGCCGTTGACGTCTTCAAGCGTGTCAGTGAACCATGCGACCTTGCGGCGTAGCAACTCGGGCGGCAATTTTCCGGCGACGCGTTGCGCGGTCTCATTGAGCAGCGGGCGATCGGGCGCCTGCTGCCGGAAGGCGACGACATAGGGAAGCACCGACGCGCCGACGGGGATGAGGCCGGAAAAGGCCTGGAGCGCGTCGAGGAGATTCCCTTTGTTGAGGCGTTTCAGGAATTGATCGGAGAGCCGGTAGGAAAGTTGATTGACGAGGTAGGATGCCATGCGGAAGGAGCGCGCTGCGGCGTCCGGCTCGGCGGCGATAATCTGGTCGAGCGCCTTTTTGACCTTGGAGTCGGCGAAGAACGTTCCAATTTCGCGCGCGAGCGTGGTTTCGCCCGGCTTGACGAAATCGAATGCCTGGCCGGTGCGGATGGACTCGGTGAGATGGCCGAGCCGTTCGCGAAGCGAAAAATCGGCCGGGTTTTTTCCGGCAAGGAACCGCTCGGCCATTTTGCCGAGGAGCGACGAGCCAACAGGCGCGTTCTTTTTTAATCGGTCCTGCGCGTAATTGAACGCGATGGCGTACATGCCGCTGGAAAGCCGGAGCGGATCGCCCATGTCGCCGGCCGTCTCGATCTCGCCTTTTTCGAGCGCGGCAAAAAAATCGGCCATGGTCTTGCCGGATTTGCTGAGGGTGTAGGCACGCGCGATGTAGAGTCCGCTGTGGTCGTCGGAGCCACCCGTAAAAATTTTTCGGTGCGGCTCGGGATGAGTCGCGGCGAACCCGTGACGATTGGAGATCTCCTCGATTTTTTTCGGCGTCAGCGACTGGAGACAGAAATTGGCGACCTGCTGCGCGAGCGGCTCGCGGTTGCTGTTGCAACCCTCGAACATCTTGAAGAGGAGGATCAATTTTTCGAAATGATCGGTCGTCAGCTGCTGGTTAAGATTGGCGAGCGCATGAGCGACGGCGTGCGGGATTTTTTGCTGCCGCAGGTAGGCGCTCAGTTCGAAAATATTCGGGCACAGGCGCTGGATTTCGACGTGATGCGCCTCGGTGATGTTCCAGGCGAGAAGATGGATTTTGCAGCCGTCGGGAAAGTAGGTGGTGATTTCCTCGCTGAGAAAAACATCGGGGTGATGCGCAATGGCGAGCGCGCCGTCGATGCGGTTATGGTCGGTGATCGTCTTGAACGCCATGCCGGCCTGGTCCAGCTGGCGGTAGAGCGTCTCGGGATCGCTGTAACTTTGCGGGACGCCGAGACGGCGCAGAATCCACTCCGAGGGACGATCGGAAAAGCGGGAGTGGAGATGCAGGTCAACCCGTAACATAGCCCGCGTAGGACGTCGGCCGGAAACCTTCCTTAAGGGCGGTCTTGACGATGCGTTCGATCTGCGTACGCAGGGGAGCGTAGGTGAAATCGCGCGGGTGGAGGCTCAGGCGGATGGTGGCGGTTTTGCGCAATTGGGAAAAGAGCCGGTCATTCCAGAGGAGCGAAGCCTGGCGGCGCCATGGCGCCCGGGAGCTGTAACAAAGCGACTGGGTCGCCTCGGGGAGCGCCGGTTTGTCGCCGTGGAGCGGAATGATCTCGGTGAGCGTGTTGGTGTAGAGGTAGCCCATGCGGCGGAGGGATTCCGGAAGACGCGGCGACATGAGCCAGCCGGGCGCGATGAATCCGTAGACGTTCCAGCCGAAGCGGCGAAACATATTCCGGGCGCGCTTGATGCGGCCTTCGGCCTCGGCCATGGGGAGATCGAGAAACTCGGCTTCGTTATCGGTGTAGAAGCGGGTGAGGAAAAGATTTTTCAGGTTCTGCTTGAGGCCGTACCGGTCGTGATAGTAACCGTGCGGCACAAGCTCGTAGCCTTCATCCTGCCATTCGCAAAGCCGGTCGATGAGATGCGGGGAATGATCGATCGATTTATTATCGTGATGATATTCGGGAATCACGAGGATGCTGGCCGTCTCGACGCCCCACTCCTCGAGTTTTTCCTTCTGCCGGACGACATCGGGGAAGGAGCGGCGATGGAGATCGTGCACGGAGACGATGAGCGATTTGCGGGTGGTCATGATCCTCAGGTTTTCTTGGCAGGCGTTACTCTACCGGCAGGGGGCGATAATTCGCTACCCTATTTCTGATTCCTTCGCTGTAAACGGATGGCTGATCGTTCGCAAGTTTGGACAGTTTCTGCAAAGCGGCAGTTGCTTCCGGGGTGCCATAACGCCATGAGGGGAATTGGCCGCTTTTGTAGAAGGAGAGGAATTCGGGATTGTCCCGCAATTGTTGCCAGACCTGGGCGTCAATTCCAGTCGGCTCATGGAGTGTAATTTCAATGGGCCCGGAAACGAGGAGGTCAGAAGTCTGAGGATAGAACTCTTCGGTTGTGCGTCTTATTGCCACCTTGAGGTGATAGCTTCCCGAAGCATATTCTTGAAATTGAGCGATATATTCCCTGGGCTGATTGGAGATTGTGACCTGTGGCGCCGGCTCTTTCGCTGGCTGTGCCTGAGCACAATATTTAAAAGCGGCGTTGCCTGGAGCGTCGTACAGACACAATGATTTTGCGAGGATAAGAAAGTCAGGCGATACACCCGTGATCTTAAGTGTGGGCGAATGCTTTTCATATTCAGAAACGCTTTCGTAGAGGGAGACGTTGATCAGGCCAATTCTCACCTGCACCGGTTCGCCAATGACATAATCCTTTTTGTTGGTTTGGACGCTCAATGCGGGTCCATTGGATGGGCTTGTTGTTACCGCATCGGTGGAGGTGTTTCCCAGCGCCAGGCAAAGCAGCGCCAGCGCCAGGAATTTTGGATTGTGATGCATGTTTTTTAAATTATCTCTCAACATGGCTCACTGATTTTCTCAAGTCGAGACCGTAGAGGCCGATATTCCGGTCCAGGTCCTTGACGATAGTTAACAGGAAAACCTTGCCGGGGAAAAGCCCGCGATATTTAGTCACCTCAACCTGCCCGATGACCCTGAATCCGTACCGGGCGAACATGCGCTCCGTGCGGCGGTTCTCGAATGCGACCATCTGGCCATAGACGGATTTTTCGCCATTCTCGTGGAGGTAGCGGAGGAAGGTTTCAATCAACCCGCGGCTATTGGCGATGTTGCGCGCGTCGGCGAGGAGATTGATATGGAAGTGGGGCATGTTTTGGGGCGTCACCGGCGTTTCGCGGCGGCCCTGCTTCAGCACCCAGCCGACATATCTTCGCGACGCGGCATTGTAGGGCCGGAATACATAACGCCATGCGCCGAGGACGCCGAGGCGGATGTTATGAAAAAAATCGAAGACCGCCTTGCGCCGATGATGGCGGCAACCCATGAGGTAGCCTTTGATCTCGCCATCGACGACGCAGACGAGGGACGATTCAGGTTCGATGTCGGTGTAATAGCGCGTGAGGTAATCGGCGAACAGTTCGCGATCTTCAAAAAGCGGATCGATCGGGTTGCTGAGGAACCCTGTATCGGCGCAGATACGGCGAACGACGGCGCGATCGCCGGGCTGGTAAAAGCGAACGATATAATTCGAGCGCGGCTCAGCGGCTTCTGGAGCGGATTCGTCTGTTATTTCAGTCTCGGCTTTCATTTGAGAACCGGTTCCGGGCGCCAGGAAGGAGCGCGGGCAATTTCGGGCAACGATTGAAATCCGGGATGGGCGGCGGCGTAATAATATTGCCATTGCTGGGCGAAAACATTGGACCAGGAGAACTGGTCGCGGACAACGGCGGAGGCCTGGAGGCCGAGTTCGGGGAGATCGAGGCGGCTCATGGCCAAAATGGAATCGGCCAAAGCGGTCGCACTGTTTTCACGCGCCCAGTAATCGAGCCCGGCAAAGACATTGGCGTCCATGTAACTGCCGTGAATGCCGGCGGCGGGACAGCCGCAGGCCTGCGCCTCGAGGACGACGAGACCGAACGTTTCGCACACGCCGGGATGGACGAAGAGATTGGCCATGCGGTAGTAGCGGGCGAGCGCGGCGTTGTCGTTGAGATAGGAATGCCACGTCAGCGCGCCGGTTTCGCGGCGAACGGCGGGCAGGAGACGACGGAGCGGCCCGTCGCCAAGCAAAACAAGATGAAAATTTTCGCGGCTGCGGGCGCGGATCTGCCGGAACGCGTTGAGCATGGTCTCGATATTTTTTTCGTGCGAGAGGCGCCCGACATAGAGCAGGACGAAGGCGTCGAGAGGAATGCCGAGCTTGGCGCGCAAATCGTCGTCTTCGGGCGCGGGTTGAAACGCGTCGGTATCGACGCCGAGCTTGAGCGTGACGGCGTTGTCGATGCCCCAGCCCGCGAGCAGGTCGCGCAGATGGGGCGAGGCGACAAACGTCTGGTGAAACTGACTGTAGAGCCAGACGATATAATCCTGCGCGTAGGCCATGGCGGCGTCGCGCAGCCACGAACCGCCGAACTTTAAAATGGTGCGCAGGTAAGCTTCCGGGAAATGAGAATGGTAAAATCCGAAAACGGGAATATGCAATTCGCGGCCGGAACGAATGGCCGACCAGGCGAGATGATAGGGATCGCCCGACTCGATGACATCGGGGCGGATATCGTCGATCCAGTCGCGGACGAGGCGCGTGTTGAGCATGAGCCGGTAGCGCGAGGTGCGGTCGAGCCGCGGCGACTGGACGGTCAACGTGTGCAGCCGGCCATCAATTGTGTGGCGGGTCGTTTCGCCGGGAATGATGAGATAATGCTCGTCCTGCGTATGGGCCGCGAGATAGCGCCGCTTTTCGGTAATGTAACGTTTCACCCCGCCGCTGACGGGCGAATAGAACTGGGTAACGTCACAGATTTTCACTTATCTACTCTAGCCGCAAACCTTGCTGCGGCCAAGCCTAACCAATGATGGTTTGGTGGCTACTTTGAAGCCGATTTCTCGAGCCACCAGCGTCGGACCGCGACGCCGGACCAAATGACCTCGACCAGGCCAAAGGGCCACGCGCCTTGAAGAAAGCCGTAGGCGGCACCGAGCAGGCAGGAAAGGCCGAACGCCAGGATGAACCACGGACTCCGCTTTTCCAGGGAATAGAAAATCAGCATCACGGTCACGGCAAACAGCCCGAAGAGAGTCAAGCTGTCCATTTAACGCGAAAGCTCTGCTAATGCTTAGGCAGATTATCGATCTCGAAGAGAGAAGTGATCGATTCGTTATTGTGAACGCGTTTAATTGCCTCAGCCAGGATATCGGCCACGCACAGGACGGTGAGCTTGAATCCCTCGATCTTCGGCTGGGGCGTGCTGTTGGTGGTGATGAGTTCGTCGAGATTCGATTTGCGCAGGCGCTCAATGGCCAGCTCGGAGAGGATCGCATGCGAGACGCCGGCAATAACGTGCTTGGCGCCGTGTTCCTTGACGAGCTTGGAGGCGGCGCAGAGGGTGCCGGCCGTCTCGGTGATATCGTCGACGAGCAGGACATCCTTACCCTCGACTTCACCGACGAGATATTGCGCTTCGATGTCGGTCGCGTTGACGCGCCGCTTGGCGACAATGGCGATATTGGTATTGAGCATTTTTGCGTAGGCGGCCGCCATCTTCATACCGCCGATGTCGGGCGAAACAACGATGGTGTTCTTGAGCTTCTGCTCGGCGAGATAACGGTAGATGACGGGCGCGGCGTAGAGGTGATCGACCGGGATGTCGAAGAAGCCCTGGATTTGCTGCGCGTGAAGATCCATGGTCAGGACGCGATTAGCGCCGGCGGCGGTGAGGAGGTTGGCGACGAGCTTGGCGGTGATGGGAACGCGGGGCTGGTCTTTGCGGTCCTGCCGGGCGTACCCGTAGAAGGGCATAACGGCGGTGATGCGCGAAGCGCTGGCGCGGCGCGCGGCGTCAATCATGATGAGCAGTTCCATCAAGTGATGGTTGGCGGGCGGGCAGGTGGGCTGCACGATAAAGACATCGCCGCCGCGGATATTCTCGTTGAATTTGACGAACGTCTCGCCGTCGGGAAACGCGGTGACAGTGGCGTCGCCGAGTTTGAGACCGAGACTTTTGGCAATGGATTCGGCCAGCGGTTTATTCGCGGTGCCGGAGAAAATTTGCGGAGTTTGGCGATCCATTGGGGCGGGTATGATGCTGAAAATGACGGTACTTGCGCAAGGAGAATCGGCGTATCACAAATCGACCCCCGTAGGCGGCCAGCCGTTAACATTCTATTGGTATAAGATTGTTAATTATGTCGTTTTTTGGTAAATCGAGGGATGGGGTTCTTTAAATCGACCGTTCACGTTCTTACTCTCTTGTGCGCCGAAGGGCTGGGCTTTTCTCAGGTCCCAACTCCACCGCGGCCCACAACGGTCCAGGTCCAGTCGGCTCCGATCGATGTCGAATCTGCAAAGCACGGCATCTTAAAAATAGCAAACGGTCAAGTGACCATCGATAGACTTTACGATCCCAGTAAGAAAATTTTGTTGGTTGGAAATAAGCACGGCGTTGCGGATATGCAGACTGAGATGACTCGTAGTCTTTCTGGCCTTCATGATAAAGGGATAAGAAACTTGGATTTGGAATGCACTCCGGAAGATCAAACCGAGATTGATAAGTATGTCGTCGGAAAACTATCTAGAAACGGTCTTATTAGTTATTTTAAAACTATCTTGGCCGATGGGATCGATCCGATAAAAGAAGCCGATATGATCGCCGAAGCCCTGCGATTGAAGATGAAAACTTCCTGTGTTGATGCTCCAGACAAGGATTTCATTACCGTGCTTCCTAAGGAACTCATACTAAAACTTGCTGGCTATGAGGCTCGGTCTAAGAAACCAGAGGCAAAGGAAAACTCCCAGGTAAAAGCAAGTTTGAATGCAGAATGGGCAGACCTTGTGAGTCAAATGGCGCAATTTAAGGATACAAAGTGGTTTGAACAAAGAAATAGGGTGATGGCATCGAAGCTTGATAAAACTGCTCAGAATGATGGCGCAGTTGCTATGTTTGTGGGAGGTAATCATGTTGGACGTGATAAGAATTCTGTTCCAGGTTTTCCTGCTGCGGTTCGACGTAATTCAATCGAGAGTGAATTACTAAAATTGCCTTCAGCCAAAGATGTGATGTCCATTAATTTAAGAGGCGGGCAAGGTGTAGGCCGCCCTTTCACCGATGCAGAGCGGAAAGAGATTTGTGGTAGTTATTTTTACGCTGAAGAATGTTGGGCGCAAAAAAATGGTAAGGCAAATCAGCGATACGTGCTTAATGGAGGCGGAGACGCAACTTATATTCTGCATTTACCAGAAATGGTTCCGGCGCAACCCCAGGGCCGAGCGCCACAGCGATAAAAAACGCCGGTGGGCGCCGATCAAGGCAAAGCCCACGATTTAATTGCAAGTCACTTGCAATTAAATCGTGGGCGTGGTAGTTTGCTCTTATGCGAAAAATCATTCTCATTTTGTTCGCCGGGATTTGCTCTGTAATGATGGCCAACGCCGCTCCGTTACGCGTGGTGACGCTTTCCACGGTCCTGGCCGATCTCGCCCATGAAATTGGAGGGGACCAGGTCGTGATCACCAACCTCGTCAAGCCGGGAACGGATCCGCATGAATTTCAGCCTTCACCCGACGACGTGCGGCAGGTCAGCAACGCCGACCTGGTCCTGGCCAGCGGCAAGGACATGGAGGGTTATCTTAATAAACTCAAGCAAAGCGCAGGCGGGCATGCGGTCTGGCTGGAGGTGGGCAACAAATTGCCGAATCTTCATTTTCATTCGTCCGGCACTTTTACGCCCGACGATCCCAACGCCATCGACCCGCACTGGTGGCACAGCGTCTCGAACATGAAAAAGGCAGCTTTTTTTGTGCGAGACGCGTTGACACAGCTGCAACCGACGCAAAAAGATTTCTTCGTGCAACGAACTGACGCCTATGAGCAAAAGCTCGACGACCTCGACAAATGGGCGCGGTTGCAGGTGGCCCTGGTGCCACGCGACCAGCGCAAGCTCGTCACATCGCACGATGCGTTCCAGTATTTCGCGCGCGATTTCGGCTTTATTATCTACAGCATCGCGGGCGTGAGCACGGGCGACCAGCCCTCCTCGCAGAAAATTGTCAGCCTCATCAAGACGATCCGCGACCAGCACGTGAAGGCGGTATTTTTTGAAAGCATGGAAAATCCCAAGGTCCTGGCGGAAATTACCCGCGAGACGGGCGCGAAGATCGGCGGCGAATTATTTGCCGACGGCCTGTCTGCGGATGGCGAAGCCTCGACTTACATTGGGATGATGCGGCATAATATTTCCACCGTGGTCGAAGCTCTCAAATAATGCGCGGTAATCCTCTCCAGCGTCTTCTCGTGGTCATTGCCGCCTTTATCGCGATGGGCGTCGCGGTCGGGGTGGTGCTTCGTCCGAGCGCGGATCTCCCGGCCAGCGCGCCGGCGAATCCCGTACCCAATGCGCCGCAGACATTTAAAATCCAGGTCGATTTTGTCCAGGCGCCTGCGCAATTTCACGTGCTGCACCTCGGTAAAACGATTCTCGAGGGAAAAGGACCGCAATTAAATTTCAGCACCGAGGCGCAACTGGCCATGCCGCGCGAGGGCATCGAGCTGGTGCTGGAGGCGACGTGGCCGAAAGGCGCGCCGCAGAGCGTGGTGCGTTTGCAATGCGAGACGGGCGGAGAACGGATCACTGACCGGACGTTCTGGGGTCGCGGCGACATCACTCAAATTATTCTGGTGCGCTGACATGGCCGGCCATTTACTTGAGATCAAGGACGTGACGGTGAGCTATAACCGCGTCCCGGCGTTGCACCACCTCGACCTGCAACTGGCGTGCGGCCATTGCGTCGGGTTGCTCGGGCCGAACGGCGCGGGCAAGACGACTTTCCTGAAGGCGATCGCCGGGCTGGTTCCGCTTGAGACGGGGGAAATCAAATTGCATGGCAAGGAAACGCGCCAATCCCTGCGGGAGATCAGCTACCTGCCTCAACGCGAGCTGGTCGACTGGGATTTTCCGATCACCGTGCGCGGGCTGGTCGAGATGGGGCGTTATCCCGAGCTCGGATTGTGGCGGCGATTCACGTCGCGCGATTGCGAGATCGTCGACCAGGCGCTGGAAGCGCTTCATTTAACCGAGCTGGCCGACCGGCAGATCAACGCGCTATCAGGAGGGCAGCAACAGCGCGCATTCCTGGCGCGATGCTGGGCGCAGCAGGCGCATGTCTATCTGCTCGACGAGCCGTTCAATGGGCTTGACCGGAACGCGCAGGCCGATTTGCGCGAAGCGCTGCACGAGCTGGCGCGGCGCGGCAAGTTGATCATCGCTTCGCATCATGATCTTAAGAGCGTGCCCGATCTTTTTGACCGGATTCTCCTGCTCAACGGCGAGCTGGTCGCCTCGGGGCCGCTCGAGACGGCCTTCACGACGCCTTTGATCAATAAGGCTTTTGCGACCCGCGTTTTTACCGGCCATGAGCACGAGCATCACCACGATCACGACCATGAACATTCTGATTGAACCGCTCCATTATGAATTCATGCGGCGCGCGCTGCTGGCCTGCATGGTCATTGGATTTACGAACGGCTTGCTCAGCGCTTTCATCGTGCTGCGCCGGCTCGCGCTCCTGGCCGACGCGCTTTCCCATTCACTCCTGCCGGGCCTCGCAACTGCCGCGATTTTCTGGGGCCTCGCTCCGCTCGGCCTGTTTGTCGGGGCCATATTCGCCGCGGCGTTTGTCGCGATGGGGGGGCTGCTCATGGCGCGCAGTTCCCGGCTGAAGGACGAGACGGCGATCGCCTCGCTCTACACGATTGCCTTCGCGCTCGGCATTCTTCTGCTCAAATATTCGAGCGTCCACGTCGACCTGAATCATTTTCTTTTCGGCAATATCCTCGGTCTCTCGGATGCCGATCTCTGGCTGAGCTACGCGATTGGATTTCTGAGCGTTACGCTTCTGGTCGCGCAGCAGCGCGCGCTGCTCTTGGCGCTGTTCGAGCCGTCGGTGGCGGCTTCGCAGGGCGTGCCGGTGAATTTTCTCCATTATCAGCTGATTGGGCTGATGGCGCTGGCGATGATCTCCTCGCTGCAGGCGGTGGGCGTCGTTCTCTCGCTCGGGCTGCTCGTTCTGCCCGGCGCGACGCTTTATCTATTGTGCGATTCCTTCGACGGCATGGTCTGGGGCAGCGCGTTTCTCGGCATGGGCGGCAGCGTGGCGGGTCTGTTCCTGTCGTATGTGTTCAATGTCAGTTCGGGGCCGGCCATTGTGTTGACGCTAGGATTATGTTTCGTGCTCGCCTATTTGTTCAGCCCGAAGCACGGAATTGTCCCGCGCCTGCTTCGGCCTCGTCATTTGCACGATGAGTCGCTGGCGCGGTGGAAGAAAAGTTAATTTCTTAATTTTGGCTGTGCGATTTGCAATAATTGTTGTGTTTGCCGCTGGAAAATAGGGCAAATATTTAATTATATTAAACCTTGCCAAGATGGTCTATTTTGGCTGGAATCACCGTTTCAAGGTCTTATATGCCCGGCGCCGAATATTTAGAAGAAACGATCAAGAAGAGCGAGAAATCTTCAAAGTCTTCAAAAAAATCTTCGACGGCCAAGACCACGCAGCTGCTCTACGCGCCTCTGCCGCCGTCGATTGTGTCCTCCCAGGCCAGCGGTCCCCAGGAGTTGCTGCCGCCGCCGGTCACGGAAGAGATTCCCGATTCTTCGTTCGATGTCCCGGATGAAGAATGGCTTGTTGATCGCCTTCAGGAACTCGAGCTGGAAGCCCACGCGAATTTCAATTACGTGCAGAACGGCAAATCGAACCACTCGCTGCGGCGCGCGTTCGAGAAAGCGATTGTGATTTATCACGAGATTATCGCCACGCTTCTGCAGGGTTACGGAAATAATTTTGATGACTGGGAAGACGCGATCGAGGATGAGGCGATCCGGCCCTCGCTGGCCAAGGGAGCTTTTTCAATCGCTGAAATTGTGGAGCGGATCGACCTGATTCTTTTTACCCGCGCGCTTGAAGTCGCCGATTTCCTGCACAAAGTCCTGGGCCACGAGGAGCTGACTCTTTTCACCGCGCTGCCGACGATCAAGAAGGACATGCAGGTCATCGGAGACCTGCTGCATGCGCGCACAGGCGACTCCACGGTGATGCAGCGCGAGGTCATCATGCTCATTCCGCGCCTTTCCCGGCAGGGGTTTGATCATCCTCTGGGTGCCGAACCGGGCTCCGAGCCGGTCACGGTGATTACGCCGACGCCGGGGCCTGCGGCGATTACCTACCGGTCGATCCTGGCCGAGAACAACGAGGCGGCCCCATCCGTTTCGCCGGTCAAGATGCTGCTCAAGCGCATTTTTCCGCATCATCGGGTGAATCCGCTCAAATCGACATATTACAAATCTCCTGGCGGGAAGGCGCTGTGCTACCGGTCGATCCACGCGGAGGAGCTGCGGCGGCAGCAGTTCGTGGTGAGAATCAAGACCCACTTCAACGAGGCGATGCCGCATGTGTGCGGTTTGATGCGCACCCTGTGGGGAAGCGTATTTTATCGATCGTTCTTAAAGGCCGAGACGAGCCATTATCCGGTGACGGCGGCCGTCAATCGGCTGCGCCGGCTGTCGTTGATCCCGGACTAGATAAATTCGTCGTTGCGAATTTCCCGGAATCCCGGGCTTAACGAGTTGCCCGAGATGGATTCAGGTTCCGCTGCCGGCTTTTCATCGTCGATGGCTGGCGAAGGGCCGTCCCCCTCAGCTTTTTCGATTTTGCGGAAACGTTCAGTCAACTTCTCGGCGGAAATGGCGACATCATCCACGTCCTTGTTGGCCATGCGCACGTGCTTGGCGAGGGCCTCCATCCGTTCCTGGAAGCGGTCGAAATCCTTTCCGAGAAGAATGAGATGCTTCTGGATGATGTGAATCTGCTCGCGCGTGGCGGCGTCCTTGAGCACGGCGCGGACCGTGGAGAGCACCGCCATGAGCGTCGTCGGGGAGCAGATCCAGACCTTGGCGCGCTGCGCTTCCTCGACGAGATCGCGATGGTAAGCGTGAATCTCGGCAAAGACCGCCTCGGCCGGCAGGAACATGATGGCCCCGTCGGATGTTTCCCCGGGGATGATGTACTTCGAGGCGATGTCGCCGATATGTTTCTTGATGTCGGCCTTGAATTGCTTCGCGGCGACCTTGCGTTCGCCTTCCGGCTTGGTCTGGTCGAACATGCGCTGGTAACTCTCGAGCGGGAACTTGGCGTCGATGGCGATATTGCCGGTGGGCGGCGGCAGCTTGAGCATGCAATCGACCCGGTTGCCGTTGCTCAATGAAAATTGGAGGTCGAAGGACGACTCGGGCAGTAAATTGCGCACGAGCCCGTTGAGCTGCACTTCACCAAACGCGCCGCGCGATTTTTTGTCGGTCAGCACATTCTGGAGATCGACCACTTCAATCGACAGCTCGGAAATTTTCTTTTGCGCCTCGTCGATCAGCGCCAGCCGCTTCAGCACGTCGGCGAAGGTCGTGGTGGTTTTTTCAAATCCTTCGGCCAGCCGCTTTTCTACCTGTCCGCTGATGTCCTGCAAGCGCTGGTCGGTCTTGACGGTGAGTTGTTCCATCCGCTTGCCCAGTTCCTCCGAACTGCGGCCCAGGGCGTCGTTTAAAAGTCGCGTTCCACTTTCCTGGCCGCCCTGGATCGAGCTTTGCAGCATCTGCAGCGCCTCCGTCTGCCGTTTTTCAAAACCGACTTTCAAGCTTTCCGTCGCGGCGCTCTGTTTCTCGACAAAGTTCTGGAGGGTCCGGGCCATTTCCTGGCTGCGTTGCCCTAAATCCTGGCTCAAGACCGCCAGCCCCTGCTTCTGGTCATCCATCCGGGTATCCAGCCGCACGACCCGTTCCTGGCTTTTGCTGAACAGCATGTAAAAGGTGATAAAACCGACCGCCCCACCGACAACCAGCACGGCCACCCCGCCCACGATGCAATAAAGGAGCCCATTCATGACAGGAAGCTATTTCAGCACCCGGGCCGGGATTGGTCAATGCGGGTAGAGCCTTTCCAGTTGAAATTGGCTGAAGCTGAATTATCTTTATAGCATGGATATAAGTCGTCTGGCCGGGAACAGACCGGGGGATCGCGTTGAGCCGATTGAAAAGACGGTAGAGCTTCAGCGCGACCGGAGCGGCCAAGGGGACCGACAGGCCCGCCAAGCAGGCTGGGAGGAAGTTCGCAGGCAAATGGATGTCCATATTCCCGCCGAAGCTCCCGAAGTGACTGGACTTTATCAACCGCCCACCACTCCCCGGGCTGCGGGGGTTGTTGATGGGGATCAGACTGCCGCGAACGAAGAAGCTGGCAGAATTCATGCGCTCATTGTTTCCGCGCAATTAAAAAACGTTCGTTAGCGCCGCGACCAGGCGTTAAAATCAGCCGATTTCTTCAGTCTCGACTTGTTCCGGGCTGCTTCCGGAAGCTTGACGCGTCGAATGGCGGCTCGCCTTTACGGATGTTCGCGGTTTTCGCGAAGGAATTTTATCGGGATCGGTTGGCCATTGGTAACAAAGACTGCCGACCGTAATTGTGAAGCCAGTGGCTTGGGTGAAAGGGGACAAATTTGCTTTCGGAGCGTCAGCAGGAGAAACCTTTTTCATGCAGGGGACTGACAATAGCCGAAATTCGGACTGAATTCTAGTCCAGAAACCCTTCGGAACGAAGGTAGCGAATCAGCTGGTCGCGCTCCTTGCGGCTGACCTGGCCGTCGATTTTCATGAAACGTTTGCCACCGGACTCGACCACCGAAATGGTCCGTCCACTGGCTTTAAGTTGGAATTGGGCAACCGGATGAGCATCGCTATCGCCGGGACCCGCCAGTTCGCGCAAGCCGACCGGGGCGTGCTCATTTTCCATGTCGGGATAAAGAAGCAGCTCCTGGATGTGCTCAATCTGGCGGTGAATACTGCGCAGCCAGGGGAAAATGAGAGCGATGAAAACCGTCAGCGTGGTGAGAGCGGAAGCACCGACAACCGCCATCAGAAAGAGGGTCACGTGCTCCACGCTTCAATATCATATATATTTATTTAATGTCAACTATTTTTGAATGATTTCTTATGCTTCCGGACCCATCTCAAGCATCTTTTGGGCGATCTCCAATTCCTTCAGAGTAGCCTCTCTGCGCTGGTAGCGGCGTTGGATGGCATCGAGCAGGGTTTCGAGGTCTTCCCGCGAGGGAGGGCGGTCATAATCCCACGAATCGCCCCCTTTCTCGCGGAACTGGAGCTTGAATTGACCCGAAAACCAATGGACGCGGACTTCATAGGCCGTTCCATCGTCCCGCTTTGTTTTCCAGTTAATATCTCGGCGCATGGCGAGCCCATCATCACAAAAAGAAGGGGTAAAGCGACTCTTTTGAGCAAATTTAATAGTCCGGCTTGTGCCTCAAAATATAATATTATCTAATAGACTAATTTTTTGAAACGTGTAGGCTTAACCTTTCTATGAATTTCTCGGCATTTTCTAATCCGCGCGCCAAGTTCCGTGCCTGGGCAGCACAGAACGTGGATTATTGTCAATTATGGTTGTCTCACCCCGACATTATCGCAGGGACAAAGCCGGGCGACTGGTCGAGGGATGAGAAGCGCGGTTTCATGATGCAGAACGGGGCCATTGTTTCCCCCAGCGCCGAAGTTGATGCCCGTTCCATCGTTTATGGCAAAGGCAAGGTTACGGGGCTAACCAAGGTCGTAAACAGCTTGATTGGGGGCGAAGTCACCCGCTCTGCCAGGGTCACGGATTCGCACATCATGCCGGGCGGCGTCTTGACGGGACAGGCTGTTGCATTCAGGGCGCGAATCAATCGTGCCGACACTCTAACCGAAACCAAACCTCTTTATCCGATTGTGGGCGACGCCTACTACATAGCGCCTTTACTCCAAGTGCCGACCCCCGCTCAAGTGGAGAAGGTAGTTCGCAAGGCACCCGTGCAGCGTCCTCAGCAGCACCAGCACCCAAGGCCGATTATCCCCTATCGGTTGCCAGTTCCAGTCGAGCTCGAAGAAATGCCTCGTGCTCGCGCCGCCGCCTACGGCGACTAAACAGTCGATTTTTTTCTGGTTCCACGCTGCTTTTTCGGGAGGGTCAATGTCCGATTTATTGCTTTACATACATTTATAATTAAGTATTATGCCAAAACATGGCTTTTGTCTATATCCGTCCGCGCGCTTCGGAGACTTACCTGAAAGAAAGGCTCGAACCTTCTTTCCGGCGCTCATTTTCTGATCTCCACGAGGCGGACGTCGAATGGCTGACCGTCGATTTTGCGGATAGTCCCAATACATCGCCGAAAGACTGGAATCTTCTGGTCAAGGAGATTGCCAAACGGCACGACGATGCAGAAGGTTTTTTCGTGGTTCTCAATCGCGAGCTGGCCGATTACACCGGCACCGCTCTTTCGCTCGGCCTGGGGCCGGGACTGAAAAAGCCGGTCGTGCTTGCGCCACTCTATTTGCCGCAGGATGGGCAGACCTATCGCGACGATGAAGATATTGTCCAGATCAACGGACATAATTCGCATATTCTGATCTCCAGTTTTGATCT
>Ga0206931_1042_pt1 | contig 42417 bp, 45 predicted proteins | sample Alteio_BWOrgHeat_17_FD_152946 | JGI IMG/M metagenome (GOLD analysis project Ga0206931, IMG submission 152946) | Enriched cells from forest soil in Barre Woods Harvard Forest LTER site, Petersham, Massachusetts, United States -... | ecosystem: Environmental > Terrestrial > Soil > Temperate forest >...
ACATTGCGTATTGTATTAAAAATATAGTTGCGTTTGCGCACCACTTCCGCGCTAAAATCTCTTGTGCCCTGTGGTAAGCCTGCTTTAACTTTTGCCATCTGGTTATATTTCTCGCAAAGGCGCCAAGGCGCCAGGTTTATGTTATTAATTTCTTTCCAAACTGATCAACCAATCAACCTTCCTTACCAGTTAACCGGAATATCAACGCATCACACGCCTTATCCAGCATATCAAACACCTCCCTAAAATCTTTTTCATTGCCATACCACGGGTCAGGCACTTCCCTGTCTTCGCCTGGGTATAGTTCATTTAATATCAAATCCGTTTTTTCTTCATTCCATAACTCGCCGCTCATTCTTTTAATATCGGCATAGTTGTCCCGGTCCATGGCATAAATCAGGTCAAAAGTAAGCATGTCTTCTTTTGCAAACTGGCTGCCACGCTGGTTGCTTATATCAATGCCATGCGAAAGGGCAACCTTTTGGCTCATCCGGTGCGGCGGGTCGCCAATATGGTAGCGGGATGTACCGCTGCTTTCAACTACCCACCCAAGATCAGCGTTATCTGCTTTGTATTGCAAAATACCGGCTGCCAGCGGGCTTCTGCAAATATTACCCAGGCATACCATCAAAATTTTCATGGCCGCAAAGATAGCATTCGGCGGAACAATAAATTTTTCAGCAAAACTTTGTTGTTCATAACAGCAACTCCCTGTTTTTTACAATTTGTTTATTATTTAGCTGTCTGCCGGCATCCCGGCCTGGTTGGGTTACCAATTTCTTATCAAATCGTTAAAATATATAAATGCGCAATAAAGCCTGTGGAATTGTAATTAATCCGGCATCCTATACAAAAGGCCTTGAATTTTTTTAAAAGACATTAACAGCATTTAGGTTAAGAAAACCTTGTAACGCCTTAATTGCCAATACTAACGTGGTAAGTTTTACAGATGCCCGCGGTAATTTACGACGGCTTATTGCGCAACATGCGCGCAGGTTACATTGTTATAAAAATTTGCTAAAAATGATGGGTACTTCTGAAAAAATGACTGACCGATTGTTTTTTTTAAAAACTTATGCAGCGTAATTTGGCCTCGTGTGTCAATCTAATGCTTGTCCGTGATAATGATTTTGTTGTTTATGTGCGGGGTTTAACCGACGGCTGAAGTATATTTTGTTGAACAACGGGCAATATTTGACATAAACATGACGGCAAAAAATAAGTATATTGCCAATCTTATATTTCAACAGTTTTGTATGGAAGAAAGGTATAGGGATAGTCAACGGAAAGGATATATTCAAATGCGGTCAGTGGCCGATTTTACCATGGCAGCCATTATACTTGTTATTGGTATAATAATGCTGCTGGGCGATAAATTGGGCATACCTGCGCTAACACAGCTTTTGCTTTCAAGGGACTCACTGATCAGGTATATGTTTGGGGGCCTTTGCCTTATGTATGGCGGTTTTAGGTTGTACAGGGCATTTAAAAAGGATTATTAACCAGGTTGAAATGATAAGAGGATATATTTTGGGATTATTGTTAGTATTATCAGCAGTTGTGTTAATACTATCCTGCAATAGCGCGCCGCAGGGTTATATAATGACAGACACGCCTTTTAAAGGCACCATTAATATAAGTGTTGACGAAAGTTTTAAGCCGGTTATAAGTGAAGAGATAAAAGTTTACCAGTCAACATACCCTGAGGCGCATATAATTGCAACTTACGAGTCAGAAGCAGACTGCTTTCGCGATCTGCAGAAAGACAGTACGAGAATGATAATTGTGGCAAAAGGCCTTACCGACCAGGAAATGAAAATATACGAATCGAAGTTAACCTACAAACCCGATTTTGATATTTTGGCCTATGATGCTGTTGATGTAGTGATAAATGCAGCCTCAAAAGACAGCGTGTTTACCCGGCAGTACCTGCAAAATATTTTAAATGGTACCGACACAAGTAAAGATGTTGCTGTTGATGGTAAAAATGCCACAAGTACAGTGCGCTACCTTATTGATTCGGTGCTGAAGGGCAAACCTTTTGGCAGTAACGTAAAAGCTGCAGGCGGCAGCAAAGCAGTGCTTGATTATGTGTCGCGCAATGTAAATGCGGTGGGCTTTGTGGGGTCAAGCTGGGTAGGCAACGAACAGGACCCAGAGCAGGTAGCCTATTTAAACAAATTAAAACTGGGGATTTTGGAGTGTAAAAACCGTGCAAATTATTTTGCAAGGCCATCACAGTACACAATAATGTATGGCCAATACCCGCTGGTACGGCCTTTGTATTATATATTAAAAGAGAACAGTGTATCAATGGGCAGGGCGTTTAAAACATTTATGAGCCTTGAAAGGGGGCAGTTGATATTTAGAAGAAGTTTGCTTTTTCCGGCGTTGATGGACTTTAGTGTGCGGTCAGGAAATTTATAAAATAATTAAATAATAAACGGGTAAACGTATATTGCAGCCTGCCGTCAAAATGCTTAAAGGACAGGAAGAATATGTGCCCTATTTTTTTGAGCAACATAACGATTAATAACTTGATAAAATGAAAACAATGAAGAAAAGCGCCTTAACAATCTTATCGCTGATGTTTGCGATATTTTCATTTTCGCAGACAGTAGACGACGGGATTAAGTTTCTTTACTATGGTAAAACAAAAAGTGCCATACAGGCGCTTGAAAAAGTAGTGGCATCCAATCCAAAAGATGCAAAATCAATTTACTGGCTGGGGCAGGCCTACCTGCAGGACTATGAAATTTCAGGCAAAAACAACTCAGTGGAGTTTGGCAAGGCAAAGTCCCTATTCCAGCAGGCGCTTCAAGGTGGTGTTAATGACCCATGGATATATGTTGGCAGTGCCAATGTAACTTTATTGGAAAACGGTGATATTAACCAGGCCAAACAGCAGTTTGAGCAGGCTATTACAGCGTCAAAAGGCAAAAAAGGCGCTGAAAATGCAGATATATTAAACGCTATAGGCAGGGCAAATGCTATGGGCGACAGCAAACAGGGCGACCCCCAGTATGGTGTTGACGTACTAAAACGCGCTGCTGCAATTGATACAAAAAACCCGGATATTGATATAAGCCTTGGTATTAATTATTTAAAAATGGGCAGCGACCATGGCGGTGATGCTGTGCAGGCATTTACAGATGCAACTGTGCGCGACCCCAAGTATGCAGCAGGTTATGCGAGGATTGGGCATATTTACCAAAGCCAGGACAACAAATCATCAATGGATGATTGGTATGGGAGGGCTATAAACGCCGATGCCAATTACGGCCCGGTTTACTATGATTATTTTGACTATTATAAAGACAAGGACGTAAACGCAGCAAAAGAATATCTTGATAAATATATAGCCATGTCAGACAGGGATTGCCAGACGGCTTATTTCCAGGCTGACTACCTTTTCCGTGCCGGTAAATACCAGGAATCAATTGCCAAGGCAGATTCTATGGCAAGTGGGGATTGCAAAACCTTTGACCGCCTGAACATGTTGTATGCCTATGATTATGACAGAACCGGCGATTCAATTAAGGCTAAACAATACTTACAGCAGTTTTTTGCGGTAACCAAAGCACCAGAGCCGGATGACTACGTGCTTGCTGCTAAGGTGTACACGAAATTTAAGGGTAATGAAGATACAGCAGCCGTTTACCTGCAAAAGGCCATACAGGTTGATACAATAAAAAGGAATGAGATTACCTACGCTACCACAGGTGTAAATATTATGACCGCGGCCGGCAAGTTTCAACAAGTTGAGTACTTTATGACCCTGAGGGCTAAACTTAGGGGTGATACAAAACTGTCTGAAGCTGATTTTTATAAATTAGGTACCTCGGCTATTGCTTCTATTGACGTTACAAAAGACAGCGTAACAATAATGCAGGAATATGCAACAGCAGATTCAGTTGGCAAGGCTTATGCTGCTGCTTACCCTGATAAACCGCAGCCTTACACCATAAGGGTAACTGCGGCTAAAAAAGCTGATAAAGATACAGCCTGGGGCCTGGCAATTGAACCAATTACTACGGCAAACCAGTTCTTTTTTAAAGATACCGCCAGCTACGGTAAAACCATTTTTGGGAATGACTATTACCTGTTTACTTATTTTTATTTTCACGCTAAAGGCATGGCCAGGATCGAGCAATATAAAAAAGCAATTATATACCTTGATGAAATGTTGCTGGTTACAGCGCCGGGATCGGCTGAGTATAACTTTGCAAAAGATACTGGTGATAAATTGAAAGCGGCAGTTGATAAATACGAGAAGGCCAAACAAAATGGCGGCAGTACTAAACCGGCCTCCGGCGCGGGCACGGGAACCAAACAGAAATAAATAAACTTCTACATAAAAACTCCTCTCGCAAAAAGAGGAGTTTTTTATTTTTAATAGCTTTGTGAAACTGATAGTTATAAATTTATTCGGTTATAATCACCCCGCGATGTCACAACCCTTCGCAAAATATTGTTGCATTATTGGCCTTGTAATTAGTTGTCAATGTGCTTTTGGCCAATCAAACCCAACAGGTGATAATAAATTGTCTCAATCAGACTACTATCACATGGGGCAAATTGCTTTAAAGTTCATTGACAGCGCCAAGGATAATATTAGCTTAGAACAAACCTGGTGGCAGGCAGATTCAATTGCGAAAGCTTATATAAACGTTTATCCTGATAAGCCACAGGGCTATACTATAAGGGTGTATGCAGCAAAAAAGGCGGACAGGGATACAAGCAGAGGGTTGGCTGTAGGACCAATTACTTTTGCAAATCAATTTTATTGGCGGGATACTGCAACATATAGAAAAACGATTTTTGCAAACGATTATTACCTGTTCATTTATTATTATCATTACTGCAGCCTTGGGGAAAGGGTTGAGCGTGATAAAAAAGCGATGGAATTCCTTGATGAAATGTTGCTGATTTCAATACCAGGTTCATTGGAGCATAATTTGGTAAAAGATCTTTTAAATAACCTTAATTTTCATCATCCATTTACCAGGAGCGTTAAGAATTAACTAAAAGAGGAAATTTTTTATTTAACCACATGCGCTTACATTTGCTGCACAACTACGGTGTATGGCCCATTTACTTAACATTCTGCTTGATGCAAACACCACCAATACGGCTGGTAATTATGTTCCAATCGGCATTCAGCTATTATTCGCGGGGGGGCTTGTTACAATTATAATGATAGCAACCCACCTGCTTGGCCCAAAAAGGCCTACCGCAGATAAATTGGCAAACTTTGCCAGTGGCATTGAAACGCATGGTAATGCGCGTGCACCTATGGCCATAAAATATTTTTTGGTCGCCATATTGTTCGTATTGTTTGATGTTGAAGTAATTTTCTTTTACCCTTACGCGGTTAATTTTAAAGAATTAAAATGGCCGGGATTTTGGGAGGTGTTGATCTTTGTAGGCTTCTTTCTTGCGGGGTATATTTACATTATAAAAAAAGGCGCCCTGCAGTGGGAAGATTAAGATATTATAAAGCATTACTAAAGTCCCGCCTGAGGCGGGATTTTTACATTTGCTTTTAAATGGAGTGTGAATTTTTACAGGCTGCTAAAACAGAACGCTGAAAATTGGTTGTTGTGTGTTACTTTTGCAAGTCCTTTAACATGGATTTTTTTGAGCAGGGCAATTCTTAAAGGAAGGATGTTTAATTAATAAATTAATTTTCTATTATGGCACGTCCGGTACGTTTCAATATACATCCCAAAAAACCCGATATTCACGATAACATCGCTGTTGCAAGTATGCCCGAAGGCTCAATGGGCGAGGGATATTTCGCAACAAAAATTGAAAGTGTGATTGGCCTGGCAAGAAAAAATTCACTGTGGCCTCTGCCCTTTGCCACCTCATGCTGCGGTATTGAATTTATGGCTACCATGGCATCAACCTACGACCTTTCACGTTTTGGTGCAGAGCGTTTAGGATTTACACCGCGCCAGTGCGACCTGCTGATGGTTATGGGTACAATTGCAAAAAAAATGGGCCCCGTATTAAAACAGGTATACCTGCAAATGGCTGAACCGCGTTGGGTAATGGCTGTAGGGGCTTGTGCTTCATCAGGTGGTATTTTTGATACATACAGCGTTTTACAGGGTATTGACCAGATAATACCTGTGGACGTGTATGTGCCCGGTTGCCCGCCACGGCCTGAAGCTATTATTGACGGATTTATGCGCATACAGGACCTTGCGGTTAATGAAAGCCTGCGCAGAAGAAATAGTGAACACTATAAAGCATTGTTAGGAACATATAATATTCAGTAAAAACGGTAATGGAAAAAATTCTGGAACCCATATTAAATTCGCCGCGGTTAAAAGATTATGTGGCAGAATTACAGGAGTTTCTTTCTTCAGAAGAAGAAAGGCGGAATTTTTTTTATAACAAAATAACCGACCAGGAAAAAGCCGAGTTTATAAATGGCGAGATAGTATTGCACAGCCCGGTAGTAATGATACATAACATTACCCTGAAATACCTGCTGTTTGCTATAGATAAATATGCCAGTCATCATAACTTAGGGTTTGTTGGTTATGAAAAATTAATGATACGCCTGACAAGAAATGATTACGAGCCTGATCTGTGTTTTTTCAACCAGGGCAGGGCGGATTCCTTTTTGCCCAATCAAAAACTTTTTCCGGCCCCGGACTTTATTGCAGAGGTGCTAAGTGAAAGCACTGAAAAAAATGACAGGGGTATAAAGATGGAAGACTATGCAGCCCACAGCGTAAAAGAATACTGGCTTATTGAGCCAAAGAGGAAATATGTTGAACAGTATTTTTTAAAACATGGTTCTTTCTTTTTGCATAAAATGTATAGTGAGGGAGATGTAATACAGTCAGAAGTGATAAATGGTTTACAATTACCTGTTGAAGCCATTTTTAACGAAATGGCTAATAACCAATATTTAAAACAATTTTTTAAGTAATGGCGTTAACTAACGAGCAAATACAACAAAAACTAACAGAGAAATTTGGTGACCAGGTGTTTAATTTTGAAGAACCCTATGGTCTGCTGACGTTTGAAGCGCCAAAAGAATTTAACTTAAAGGTGTTGCAGTTTTTATACGACGATGCCGATTTGAGTTTTAGTTTTTTAACAGACCTTACCGCCGTGCACTACCCTGACCTTAAAGGTAAAGAACTGGCAGTAGTATATCACCTGCACAATCTTTCAGCAAATGTGCGCTTACGGTTTAAAGTGTTTACAAGTATAGAGGAGCCTGATGTATTTACGGCAACGCGTTTATTTGAAGCAGCAAACTGGATGGAGCGTGAGACGTATGATTTTTACGGGATAAATTTTGTAGGCCACCCCAACTTAAGGCGTATATTGAATGTGGAGGAAATGGACTATTTCCCCATGCGTAAGGAATTTCCGCTGGAAGACCAAACCCGCAGGGATAAAGACGATGAAATGTTTGGCCGGGGAGGATCTGTTTGGTAGATAAATGCTGATGCCTGCAAAAAAGTTGTAGTGTGCGACGCAACGAAGATGCGTAAAGAACTGAAGCTGATAACTTAAAATATTTAAAACTTCCCTTTAGGGGATGGGGGTATATATGTCAGAAATATTTCTTCCAAAAGAGAAACATATTAAATTGCCGGAAGGCTCAATCGAAAAGCAAACAACCACGCTTAACCTTGGCCCTACCCACCCGGCAACGCATGGCGTTTTTCAAAATATACTGGAGCTGGATGGTGAGCGTGTTGTATCTGCAGAACAAACGGTAGGTTATATTCACCGCGCTTTTGAAAAGCTTGCTGAGCGCAGGCCGCTATACCAAATTACAACACTTACTGACAGGTTAAATTATTGCTCAAGCCCTATTAACAACATGGGCTGGCATATAACATGCGAAAAACTGCTAAAGGTAAAAACACCAAAACGTGTGGACTACCTGCGTGTTGTAATAATGGAGCTTTCAAGAATTACTGACCACCTGATATGCAATTCAGTTGTTGGTGTTGATGCCGGTGCATTTACGCCATTTTTATATGTAATGCAGTACCGCGAACTGGTGTATGAGATATATGAAGAAATTTGCGGCAGCCGCCTTACTACCAACATTGGCAGGATAGGTGGCTTTGAAAGAAATTTTACCAATGCTGCATTTACCAAATTAGAGAAATTCTTAAAGGAATATCCGCGTGTGTTACGTGAATTTGAGAAACTGCTGCAGCGCAACCGTATTTTTATGGAGCGCACCATGGGCACCGGGCCAATAAGCGCCGAAAGGGCTGTTAATTATGGTTTTACCGGCCCCAACCTGCGTGCTGCCGGTGTTGACTATGATGTACGTGTGCATACGCCTTACAGCAGTTATGAGGATTTTGATTTTACTGTTCCGGTAGGTAAAACAGGCGATTGTTACGACAGGTTTTTGGTGCGCAACCAGGAAATGTGGCAATCACTGAATATAATTAACCAGGCTTACCAAAAAATACAGGAATTTAAAGGTGCAGAGGCAGAAGTTTATCATGCTGATGTGCCAGAATATTACCTGCCGGAGAAAGAAGACGTTTATACAAAAATGGAAGCGCTTATATGGCACTTTAAAATTGTGATGGGTGAAACAGAGATACCTAAAGGTGAAGTATACCAGAGTGTTGAAGGTGGTAACGGTGAGGTTGGTTATTACTTAATAAGCGATGGTGGCCGTACACCATACAGGCTGCATTTCAGGCGGCCATGTTTTATATATTACCAGGCATATTCCGAGCTTACAAAAGGTGCAATGCTTAGCGATGCGGTAATAACCATGAGCAGCCTTAACCTTATAGCAGGTGAAATGGATGCATAAATAAAATAGAACTTGAGAAAAATTGCACTGATAGCCGTTTTATGTACCACGCTGCAAAATATGCAGGCAGGGGCACAAGTAACCACAAAGTTTGGCGATGTGGTTAATACGCTTGACGGAATAATGAAGGCTTATTACGTTGTTGCTGTAAAAAAAGGCGGAAAGGTTAGTTACCAGCTCGATAGTTGTTTGCACATAAAAAATCCCGGGATTGGCATCTTGCAAATAGGTAAAGATGGAAAGCCGGTGATGCATTACATGACGCTGAAGGAATATCATAAAAAGGTTGATGGGCAATTGGAGAAAGATGGATTTGATGAAAAAGAGATAAGCCGCAAAGTGGAGCATTTTGGCAATATGTACCATGTGTGGAGTACTTATGAATCAAGAAACGAAGCAGGCGGCCCGGTAATAGAGCGTGGCATAAACAGCGTAGAGTTATATTTTGACGGAGCGAGGTTTTGGATAACAGGCTGGACATTTGACAGTGAGCGAAAGGACAACCCATTACCAAAGGAATATCTACAATAGAAAATGGAGCAGAAAAGAAAAATAGAGGTGGTTGGAAGAAAACTTTCTTTTGCTGAGGCGGAAGATGAGGATATTTTTTATTGGGCAGATAAAACCCCACAAGAAAGGCTTGCCGAAACGGAAAGGCTAAGACGATTGGTTTGGACACATAAGCTGGGTAAATACCCAACTAAAATGGAAAAAGTGGGCAGGGTAATTTCAAAAAGTGAATTAGATAAAGATGATTTTTGATAACCTTTTCCTTGAGTTTATTGATGCGCTTAATAAGAATGATGCAAAGTATGTTTTGATTGGTGGTTATGCGGTTATAATTCATGGGGGTAACAGGCTTACAGGTGATATGGATATTTTTATTCAGCGAAATAAAGAAAACGCTGTAAAAGTATTAAGGGCTATAAATGACTTCGGGTTAGGAAGCATTGGTTTTACAGAAGATGACTTGACTAATGAGGATATGGTTATCCAAATGGGCATTGTCCCATTTCGAATTGATATCCTCAATTCAATACCGGGTGTTACTTTTGAGGAGGCTTATAATACAGCTATTACATATGAGGAGGGTGGTATTGAAGTGAAATGTATTCATATTAACCAGCTTCTTGCTAATAAAAAAGCTGTAGCAAGGAATAAGGATTTGATGGATGTTAAAACATTGGAAAAAATTCTTAAAAGAAAGAAATAAATGAACGTTCAGTTTACACAGGAAAAATTAGATAAGATAAACGAGATAATTAGCCGTTACCCGCAAGGTAAGCAAAAAAGCGCGTTGTTGCCGGTATTGCACATTGCGCAGGACACTTTTGGCGGCTGGCTTAGTGCCGAAACCATGGACTATGTAGCAGAACTATTGAACATACTGCCAATCGAAGTGTATGAGGTTGCTACTTTTTACAGCATGTACAATTTAAAGCCAGTAGGCAAATACATGTTTGAGGTTTGTCAAACAGGGCCATGCATGATAAACGGCTGTGATGATATTATTGCTTATATAGGTGAGAAGTTAAGTATTAAACCAGGCGAAACAACGGCAGATGGTTTATTTAGTTTAAAAACCGTGGAATGTCTTGGCGCTTGTGGTTATGCACCTATGATGCAGTTAGGCAAAACCTTTCGTGAGCATTTAACAAAAGAAAAGGTTGACCAAATTATTGATGAATGCAGAAAGCACGCAGCAACAAATAATTAAAAGGATGGATAAATTAATTCCATATTTAAAATCAGCAACAGCTTTACCGGGTTATAAGCTGATGGTTGAATTTGAAGACGGGGTACTGGAAAAATAAAGGTGTTTTTGAATATTGGGCTAAAGAGGAGAATTTTAAGGCTTTTAAAATAACGAAGGATAAAAAACTTGAGTGGGGTGAGGATATTGATATGGACCCAGACGCATTTTATTTAAAATTGGTTGGAAAATCGTTTGAGGAACAGCAACTGACAATCGTATTACAAAAATAGAACCATTAAAATAATTTCTTATGCAACTAATACCGTATTTACATTTCAAGGGCAATGCCGAAGAAGTATTAAACTTCTATAAAGACGCGTTGGGCGGTGAAATTTTAATGATCAGCCGATATGGCGATAGCCCTATGCCTGTTGATGAGGCTATGAAAAATAAGATCATCCACTCAAGGCTGCAGTTTGGCAATAATAATTTAGTTATGATCTCTGATAGCTTTAATGGGGATATGGCTAACCCGGGTGGAAACATCCAGCTAAGCCTTGGCATGACTGACGAAGCAAAGGCAACAGAGGTATTTGATAAATTAAGTGAAGGTGGCAAAGTAACCATGCCGTTACAAAAACAGTATTGGGGAGATGTATTTGGTATGCTGCAGGATAAATTTGGTATATCATGGATGGTTAATTGTGAGGTTAAAAAATAGCAATAATTAGCAACACAAATATCCCCTATGGGGAATAGAGCTAAAGCATGAAAAAAATACTTTTAGAAAACGACCACATTGAAGGAATAAGATTTTACGATGCTTATCGTAAAAACGGTGGTTACAGAAGTGTGGAAAAAGCACTTAAAACCATGTCGCCCGATGCGATAGTGGAAGAGGTGAAGAAGAGCGGTTTGCGAGGTCGTGGAGGTGCAGGTTTTCCTACCGGTTTAAAATGGAGTTTTATTGCCAAGCCTGAAGGTGTGCCCCGTCACCTGGTTTGCAATGCTGATGAAAGTGAACCCGGCACTTTTAAAGACAGGTACCTGATGGAGTTTCTTCCGCACTTGCTGGTTGAAGGATTGATAGTAAGCTCATTTGCTTTAGGCTCAAACGTAACATATATATACATCCGCGGTGAATATGCCTGGATAGTTGATATACTTGAACAGGCCATTGCCGAAGCAAAAACCAACGGCTTTCTTGGTAAAAATATTTTAGGCAGCGGCTTTGATTGCGAAATTTATGTACACCGGGGTGCCGGCGCTTATATATGTGGTGAAGAGACAGCATTGATCGAAAGTCTTGAGGGTAAACGTGGCAACCCACGCATAAAACCGCCATTCCCGGCTGTAAAAGGTGCATGGGACAGGCCAACTGTTGTAAACAATGTTGAAACACTGGCGGCAATAGTACCTATAATAAACATGGGTGCTGATGAATATGCAAAAATTGGTGTCGGCCGTTCAACAGGAACAAAACTTATCTCTGCTTGCGGCAATATAAACAAGCCCGGCGTGTATGAGATTGATATGACTATTTCAGTAGAAGAGTTTATTTATAGTGATGAATATTGCGGTGGTATACCTAATGGTAAGCGGCTTAAAGCATGTATTCCGGGCGGTTCTTCTGTACCTATTCTTCCTGCTAATCTTCTTTTAAAAACAGCTAAGGGTGAAACGCGTATAATGAACTATGAAAGCCTTAGCGATGGTGGCTTTGCAACTGGCAGCATGATGGGGAGCGGAGGCTTTATCGTGTATGATGAAGACCAGTGTGTAGTAAGAAACACCTATACCCTTGCGAGATTTTACCGTCACGAGAGTTGCGGGCAATGCTCGCCCTGCCGCGAAGGGACAGGATGGATGGAAAAGATCTTGAAGAATATTGACATGGGCAAGGGTAAAATGAGTGATATTGATTTGTTGTGGGATATACAAAGCAAAATTGAAGGCAATACTATTTGCCCTCTGGGCGATGCCGCTGCCTGGCCGGTTGCCGCAGCAATAAGGCATTTCAGGGATGAGTTTGAGTGGCACGTAATGTACCCTGAAGAAGCAGTGAAAAGAAATTATGGCCTGGCGCATTACGCAGATGCAAGGCCTATGATGGCATAATGAAATTAACAAATAGGAATGGAGCACATTAAGAATATAGAAATTAAAAACTTTAAATCTATACGGCATCAAAAAATTGAAGATTGCCGTAGGGTTAACGTTTTTATTGGCTATCCTAATGTGGGCAAGAGCAATATATTGGAGGCATTATCATTATTTTCTATAGATGAATCAAATTTAAATTTTTCTTCTTTTATACGAATAGCGGATTTAACTACGCTTTTTTTTAATGGCGAGATTGAGCGGCAGTTAGAAGTGCGTATTAATGACAAGCATAGGTTTATTGGCCGGCATAAAGATGATGCTATTTTACTGGAAGAGCAATTTGAAAGCGAAAATACATCCTTTGAAAAAAATGATGAACAAACTTTGTATCGGGATAACAGCGATAAAGTTTGGATTAAAAAAAATTTTCAACTTGGGGTAGGCAAAGAAGATAAGAAAAATATTTTCAATTACAGAAATCAAGGTGCATATACAGACGATAAATTGAGTTCAATAAGGAAATACCATTTCTTAAAAGAACCTAAATATTCAAATCACGGATTTTCTCAATTGAATTATCCTTATGGAACGAATATCTTTAATATAATACAATCTAATGAAGATATACTTAACTCTGTTTTTGAACTCTTTGAAACATATGGCTTGAGCTTTACCTACGATAATAGGCTTCAGCAATATACTATACTTAAAAAAGTTGGAAAGAAAATATTTACAATCCCTTATGACTTAGTCGCAGATACTTTGCAACGAGTGATTTTTTACAAAGCAACTATTTTAAGTAATAAAGACTCAATCTTGCTCTTTGAAGAGCCTGAAGCACATATGTTTCCGCCGTATATCAGTAAATTGACTTCTGATATAATATTAGACAAAAATGACAATCAATATTTTATAACAACTCATAGCCCTTTTGTTATAAATGACTTTATGGAGGATTTAGATGTGGCCGAACTAGGTGTTTATGCAGTTGGGTATGAAAAAGTAACAGGAGAAACAATTATAAGAAGGTTGACTGATAAAGAATTGCAGGAGATATATCAATATGGGGTAGATTTGTTTTTTAATCTCGAAGACTATCTGAAGCATGCTGTCTCCTAAATCTGTTATACCTGAATGTAATATAGACAGTTGCTTGTTTAATACTCTTTTAGGTTTTGAAAAGGAGGGTGTAAACCATACAAAGGGTAATGCTACAGTTGCAAAAAAGATGGAAGGCAGGTTTGTTAATTTATTCTGTATCGGCGTAATAGATAAGGATAAACGGGACCTAAAATATTTGACAGATAACTTTGAAAGATTGGTTAATGCAGATGTTGAAGAGTATTTTAGGTTACACAAACATAAAAGCAGGCATCATTACATAATACAATTGGTACCTGTTATTGAAACATGGATTTGTAATATTGCTGAGCAGCTTGATATTAATATCAGAGATTTTGGTATCAATGCACAGTCTCCGAAAGAATTGTTGCATATCACAAAATCGGTTAGCAGTAAAAATGATGTGAGGTTTGTGGGGCTTTTTAAAGAATTTCAAAATAAAGCAACTGAAATAAACTTTGTTCCTTTGCTAAAATTGAAAACAGTGACTAAATTGATTTTAGAAAAAAACTATAACTTAGATATTAACGAATTAACAAATGGCTGATACTCCATTATTTAAAGTAACAATTGATAACATAACCATACAGGTGCCTGCCGGCACAACAATTTTGGAGGCAGCGCGCAAAATTGGTGGGGAAGTAGCGCCGCCGGCTATGTGCTTTTACAGCAAGCTAAAAGGCAGTGGTGGTAAATGCCGTACCTGCCTGGTGGAAATCTCAAAAGGCTCAGAAAAAGACCCCCGCCCTATGCCAAAGCTGCAGGCAAGTTGCAGAACAACGGTGATGGATGGCATGGAGGTTAAAAATATAACCAGTCCTAAGGTACTTGATGCCCGCGCAGGTGTGGTAGAAATACTGTTGATAAACCACCCGCTGGATTGCCCTATTTGCGACCAGGCTGGTGAGTGTGATCTGCAGAACCTTAGCTACGAACATGGTAAGTCAGGCACGCGGTATGAGTTTCAGCGCCGTACTTTTAAAAAGCACGCGCTGGGTGATTATATACAACTGCACATGACACGCTGCATACTTTGTTACCGTTGCGTATTTACTGCAGATCAGCTTACAGCTAAAAGGGAACATGGTATATTAGACCGTGGCGATCATTCTGAGATTGCGACATTTATTGAAAAGAACCTGCATAATGATTTTATAGGAAATGTTATTGACGTTTGCCCGGTAGGTGCATTAACTGACAGAACATTTAGGTTTAAAAACCGTGTATGGTTTACAAAGCCTATTGATGCGCACCGCAACTGCCCTACATGCTGCGGCGAAGTACAGTTATGGATGAGGGGTGATGAAGTGTTCAGGGTTACTGCAAGAAAAGATGAATGGGGTGAGATAAAAGAAGCATCAAATGGTAAAACCGGCTGGATTTGTAATGAATGCCGTTTTGAAAAGAAACATATAAATGATTGGGTTATTGAAGGGCCGTCGAAAATTGACCGGCATTCAGTAATTGCGCAGGGCCATTATGTGGGTATTACAAAACCGCATGAAACAATTGAGGAAGTAATGAATGGCAGCAAGCCAAGAATATTCCTGAATATTCATGATGTTAGTGAAGTGAATAAGCCGTCAGTAGATTTGAGTTTAATTGAAGGACCGGCACATTCGGAAGATTTTAATACCGCAACCCCTAAACAGCTTAATTAGGGGAAAGGAGGAAAAAAGTTTTTACTAACAATAAAAGCCCCTTTTGGGGCGCAGGGTTTATGACACTATTAGCTGTAGATTGGGCATTTTTATTAGAAAAATTTATACTGGTAGCAATTATCATTCTTGCTTCATTGTTTGTAGCCATGTATGAAACCTATGCCGAGCGTAAAATAGCGGCATGGCTTCAGGACAGGGTAGGCCCAAACCGCGCAGGCCCTTTTGGTATATTTCAGCCGCTGGCAGATGGAGGTAAATTATTTTTTAAAGAAGAGATCATTCCCAACAGCTCAAATAAATTCCTATTCATTCTTGGTCCTTCGCTGGCAATGCTCACAGCTATGATGACATGCGCAGTTATCCCCTGGGGCGATAAGCTGGAGCTTTTTGGCCGCAGCATGTCTCTGCAGGTTGCCGATATCAATGTAGCTATGCTTTATATATTCGCTGTAGTAAGTGTAGGTGTATATGGTATAATGATAGGCGGCTGGTCATCTAATAATAAATTTTCCCTGTTGGCAGCATTACGCGGCGCCAGCCAGGTAATAAGCTACGAGCTTGGTATGGGGCTCGCACTAATTTCATTAATTTTCATAACAGGCTCTCTAAGTTTAAAAACTATTGTTGAGCAGCAAATGCAGCCTGGGCATTTTTGGAATATTGTTTATCAACCACTCGGCTTTTTAATATTTTTTGTTTGTGCACTCGCTGAATGTAACCGCGCGCCTTTTGATTTACCGGAAGCAGAAAGCGAGCTTAACATGGGCTATCACCAGGAATATTCATCTATGAAGCTTGGGTTTTACCTGTTTGCTGAATATGTAAACATGTTTATAAGCAGTGTAATAATGGCTACGCTTTTCTTTGGTGGTTATGCTTTACCTTTTTGGCACGCAGCCGACCATGCTAATTGGCTGAACGTGTTGGTTGGGGTTGTTGCACTTGGGGGTAAAACCTGCATATTCATTTTTATTTTTATATGGATACGCTGGTCGTTGCCGCGTTTCCGGTACGACCAATTGATGAACCTCGGGTGGAAAGGTTTAATACCTTTGGCCTTGTTTAATATGCTGATAACAGCGGTAGTGGTGTTGTTGCAAAATCATTAATAGAATAAAAGAATAAAGTAGTATAAATGGGTATTATACGGCTTCCAATGTTATTCAGGGGTTCTATAAATGACAAGTACCTTTATTGTCTTTTCGATAGTGGAGCGAATTACTCATTTATCAGAAAAGACATTGCGGAACAGATAGAGCCATTGATTCAACAAAGAGAACCTTTGCGGATGACAACTGTAGATGTAAACAACTTTATGCTTGTAGAATATGCTACACGCAGCAATTTTTGTGTTAGTAACGATGTGGAATTATCCGATGAATTTTTCGTGGTGATGATTTAAGCGAGGAAGTAATGATAGGGGCTTTAACAATGCAAAAATGGAAAATGAAATTGGATTTTGAGAATGATAGGGTTGAGGTTGACCCAAGGATGGCTAAGATGCAGGTTATCCAAATAAAATAGCCATATTTAAAATTGGTGTCAATAGTCAATAAAAATATTTTTGCAATCAATTTATAAACGTTCCCTTTGGTGGGAATAATAATATGCAAGCATTAACAAACAGGGTAAAAGAAGTTGACCGTAAGCCGATGAACTTTTGGGACAAAATTTATTTGCCCGCGGTTATAAAGGGCATGGCCATTACTTTTAGCCACATGTTTAAAAAAAGGCCTACTATCAGGTATCCTGAACAAAAAAGGCCTTTTAGCCCGGTGTTCAGGGGGCTCCATGTACTAAACAGGGATGAAGAAGGAAGAGAGCGCTGTACAGCCTGTGGCCTTTGTGCGGTAGCCTGCCCGGCAGAAGCAATAACCATGGAAGCGGCAGAACGTGAGCCCGGTGAAGAGGGTTTATACCGCGAAGAAAAATATGCAGCCCGTTACGAAATAAATATGCTGCGTTGTATTTTTTGTGGTTTATGTGAAGAGGCTTGCCCAAAAGATGCTATCTATTTAAGCGAAACCTTTACGCCGGCAAGTTTTGCGCGTAAAAATTTTATTTACGGAAAAGACGATCTGTTGATACCAAACCCGAAGACTGAACCAGCGGCATTTGCAGAAGCGAAGGGGTTAAGTTAATTTGTTAATTTGAGAATGATTTAAGCCAATGTTTTCAAATGTTTAAATCAACTGATAAACGATACGCTAAAACTAATTTGAAAATGAAAAATTTGAAAGGTTGACGAATTACAGAAGATAGTGCGATTGCATTTATTTTCTCCGAAGGAGTCCTTCGGCCAAATTCTCAAATTCTCAAATTTTCAAATTGTAATTAATGGATATTATACACATACTATTTTGGTGTTTAAGCGCCCTTGCTTTGTTTGCTGCCATAATGGTGCTTGTTAGCAAAAATCCTGTTCACAGCGTTTTGTGGCTTATTGTTGTTTTCTTCGCAATATCAGGCCATTATATTTTACTCAACGCACAGTTCCTGGCAATAGTTAACCTGATTGTTTATGCGGGCGCCATAATGGTACTATTCCTTTTTGTAATAATGCTGATGAATCTGAACGCGGAAGCCGATCCGCAAAAAAATAGCTGGATGAAAATTATAGGTGTGGTTACAGGCGGCCTGCTGCTTACCATGCTGGTGTCTGCGGCACGTTCGTCTTCTGACATAGCAAGCAAAACAGCAACATTAAAAGTGGGTGATATAGGGCTTATTCAAAACTTGGGCAAAACGTTGTTTACTGATTATGCAGTGCCGTTTGAAATAAGCAGTGTGTTGTTTTTAAGTGCAATGGTAGGTGCTGTAGTGATAGGAAAGAAAGATTAATTCCCTGCCCGTAACCGGGTGGAGGAAACTTTGAAAAACAAAATTATTTAACTCTTTAAAAGCCCCTTTAGGGGTTTAGGTTATATGCCAATTCAATATTATATAACATTAGCGTCAATTTTGTTTTGCATCGGCGTTACCGGTGCTTTAACGCGCCGTAATGCCATCATTATTTTTATGTGTATCGAGCTTATGCTTAATGCAGTTAATCTTTTGCTGGTGGCTTTTTCAAAAATGCCTTTTGCAGTTTTGCCCAATAGCACTGCAGCTGCAGGCACCGATGCCCAGTTGTTTGTATTTTTTATAATGGTTGTGGCAGCAGCGGAAGTAAGTGTAGGGCTGGCCATTATTGTAATGATGTACAGGAACGTACACAGCATTGATGTAAACTTTTTAAACAGGCTTAAGAATTAAGATAGTATTTATAAATTTAAAACCCCTTTGGGGATTAGGGCATGAATGAATTAGTTTACCTGGTACCATTGTTTCCACTGCTTGGCTTTTTAATAAATGGCCTTTGCAGAAAGCAATTATCAAAAACATTGGTTGGCATTATTGGCAGCGGTTCAATACTTATTTCGTTTATAATAAGTGTTGTTCTTTTTTGGCAGGTAAAATCAACCGGTGCAGGTTTGCCGGTTGATCCATTGTTTACCTTTATAAATATCGGCGATTCATTCAAAGTTGATTTCTCCTTCCAGGTTGACCAACTTTCATCCCTCTTCCTGCTTATCATCACTGGTGTTGGTTTTCTCATCCATGTTTACTCTGCATCATATATGCATGATGAAGAGGCACCGCATTTTGCGCGTTATTTCGCTTACCTCAACCTGTTTGTGTTCTCAATGTTATTGTTGGTATTGGGCGCCAATTATGTAATTATGTTTATAGGTTGGGAAGGTGTTGGTTTATGCTCATACCTGCTTATTGGCTTCTGGTTTAAGAATGATAACTATAACTATGCCGCTAAAAAAGCCTTTGTGATGAACCGCATAGGCGACCTTGGCTTTTTATTAGCTATTTTCTGGATATTTCAAAAACTCGGTACTGTAAATTATGCTGACGTTTTTGCAAATACCAATAAGCTATCAGCAACTGATATTACCGGTATAACCTTATTACTTTTTGTTGGTGCAACCGGTAAAAGTGCGCAAATACCATTATATACCTGGTTGCCCGATGCGATGGCCGGCCCTACGCCGGTATCTGCACTGATACATGCTGCTACCATGGTTACTGCGGGTATTTACATGATCGCACGCAGCAACATTTTATACACACTTGCCCCAACTGTACAGGCGGTTGTGGCTATTATTGGCCTTGCAACAGCAATTTTTGCAGCAACCATCGCTTTAAAGCAAAATGATATTAAAAAAGTACTGGCCTATTCAACCGTTAGCCAGTTGGGTTATATGTTTTTGGGTTTGGGTGTTGGCGCTTACACAAGTGCCGTGTTTCATGTAATGACGCATGCGTTCTTCAAAGCCTGTTTGTTCCTTGGCGCGGGCAGTGTTATACATGCCATGGGTGGCGAACAGGATATGCGTAATATGGGCGGCCTTAGCAAACACATGAATATTACTAAATGGACTTTTCTGCTTTCATGCCTTGCTATTGCCGGCGTACCGCCATTCTCAGGCTTTTTCTCAAAAGACGCAATCCTTTCTGCAGCACTTGATAGTAATACAAGCTACGGTTTGGTTTTATACATTATTGGTGTTTTAGGTGCTTTGCTTACTGCCTTTTATATGTTCCGCTTGTACAGCATGACGTTTCTTGGCCAGTTTCGCGGCACGCACGAGCAGGAACACCATTTGCATGAAAGCCCTAAAGCCATTACAATACCTTTAATGGTACTGGCATTTCTTGCTGTAGTTGGCGGATTTTTAGGCATTCCCGAGGTTTTTTTGAAAAATAGCGATTGGCTTGAAAAATTTCTCGCTCCAATATTCGCCTCATCTACTGCCATCACCCAAAAGACTCCATCGGAGGGTTCTACAGAAATAATTTACATGGCTGTTACATCAGTACTTATTATACTGGTGATAATTTTCGCCCGCAATAAGTATATGAAATACCAAAAAACTGGCGCGGAAGAAAACGGCTTTGGTAAAGTGCTTGCCAATAAATGGTATGTTGATGAAATTTATGATGCTGTTATTGTAAGGCCTTTAGACGCGCTTGCCGGGTTTTTAAAGAATGTGGTTGAAAAATCAGGTATTGATGGTTTTGTAAATGGTGTTGGCCGGTTTGTGCAATATTCATCGCGCCAGTTAAGGCTTTTGCAAAGCGGCCTTGCAGGCAACTATATCTTATTCATGGTGCTGTCAATTGTTGTGTTGTTTTTAATATTCTGGAACCAAATACAAATTGTTCAATTCCTGCAGAAAATATTCTAACGGGAAGAGAAAAATAAATAATATGATCCCAGTTCTGCTTATAGTCATTCCTTTAATAACCGGTCTTGCCACTTTCTTTGTTAACAATGGCAGGGGCGCTAAAATGTGGTCGCTGCTTGCATCAATTATTACGTTGGCAGTTGCTGCGGTTGCGTTGTTTACTGACAGTGCGGAACAGTTAACCTGTGATGCTGCGTGGCTGCCTGCATTGGGTGCAAAGTTTTCTTTATCAATGGATGGCATGAGCAAAATGCTTTGCCTGTTAACCGCAGTTGCATTTCCACTGGTGTTTGGGGCTACATATAAAAACACGTATAACAAACCAGGCAGTTTTTATGCGTTAATGCTGTTAATGCAGGCAGGTTTAATGGGTGTTTTTGTTTCGTCTGATGCATTGTTGTTTTATTTCTTTTGGGAGCTTGCTCTTATACCTGCTTATTTTCTTTGCTCAACATGGGGCGGCGAAAAGCGCATACAGGTTACATTTAAGTTTTTCATTTATACGTTTGTTGGTTCACTGTTGCTGCTTGTGGGCATTTTATACATACATTTTAAAACACCGGATGCATCCTTCGCATTGCAGTCTTTTTATCATGTAAAGCTTACGGCAGCACAGCAATATTTTGTGTTCTGGCTATTTTTTATCGCATTCGCTATAAAAATGCCCATCTTCCCTTTCCACACATGGCAGCCCGATACATACGAGCAATCACCCACTGCTGTAACAATGATATTGAGTGGTGTGATGGTTAAAATGGGATTGTACGGAGTTATACGCTGGGTGCTGCCGATTTTTCCTGCAGCAGTACTTAAGTTTGACCAGCTTATTATTGTGCTTTCTGTTATAGGCATGCTGTACGCATCGTTAATTGCCATCAGGCAGGACGATATTAAAAGGCTTATTGCATATTCATCTATTGCCCATATTGGTTTGATGTGTGCTGCTATTTTCAGCAGTCAGCAAATTGGTATGCAGGGCGTAATGATACAAATGTTTAACCACGGCATTAACGTAATAGGATTGTGGATTGTTGCCGACGCCATTGAGCAGCAATTAGGCACCCGCAAGTTTAGCGAGCTGGGTGGCCTTGCACAAAGGGCGCCTGGGCTTGCAACTTTATTGGTTGTAATGATTCTTGCCAATATAGCATTGCCTTTAACCAATGCGTTTACCGGCGAGTTTCTTATGTTTAATGGCCTGTTCAGGTACAGTATATGGATGGCATTTATTGCAGGCATCAGTATTATTCTTGCGGCAGTATATTCACTCAATATGGTGCAAAAAATATTTTATGGCAGAACAATGCCTGCAACCGAATATGCAAATGACGCATCATCGAATATAAAATTTGTACTGGCATTGCTGGTGATCGTTATACTTGTGCTGGGCGTGTACCCGCAACCTGTAATAAATTTAACGCAGGATAGTGTGCAGGCGGTATTGGCAAAATAAATATTAAGTTTAAAGTTTAGTAAGTACATTATGAATGCAATTATAGTTTCGGCTGTTTGGGGTGTTATAATGATGTTCTGTAGCTTTCTTGTTAAAAACAGGGGCAGTTACAGGCATATAGCCGCATTTGGCTTACTAACCTTGCTGGTAGCAAATATCTTAAATGTAAAAGGCATATTGCTGTTTGATATTGATGACCATAACATGCTTCATTTCAGCAATTTTGGGTTGTACTTTAATAGCATAGCAATTTTTTCAACCCTTGTATATGTACTGCTTACGGGTAAGGAGATGGAAAAATACGGCAAGTATGCCGCCGAATATTTTACATTGATATTTTTTGTGTTGTGTGGTGTATCAGTGCTTTCTGCATACAACAACATGCTGATGTTGTTTATTGGTATCGAAATTCTTTCCATACCGTTATACATTCTTACCGGCAGTGATAAAAAGAACTTAAAAAGTAACGAAGCTGCTTTAAAATATTTTTTGATGGGTGCTTTTTCTACTGGCCTTATGCTGATGGGTATTGCGCTTATGTATGGCGGTACTGGCTCGTTTCAGCTTGAAATAGTAAGGGCTGCAGGTAAGGCGAACGGCACTGTTCTTTCGTTTCTTGAGGTAACCGGCCTTTTATTTTTGTTTGTGTCAATGGCATTTAAAGTATCTGCCGCGCCATTTCATTTCTGGACCCCTGATGTTTACGACGGCGCCCCAACAGTTTTTACATCTTTCATGGCTACAGTTGTAAAGGCCGCGGGCTTTATAGCATTTATTAAGTTGTGCGAGGTAAGAATGGTAGAAACAGGGCTTGACATAGACAAAACTTTTGGTGTAAACTGGCAGTTGCTTTTTGCAATACTTATAATAGCCACATTGCTTGTAGGTAATATTACTGCTGTATTTCAGCAAAGTGTAAAACGCATGCTGGCATACTCCAGCATTGCGCAGGCAGGCTTTATGCTGTTTGCACTTTTCAGCCTTAACGATTTGGCAAAGGAAGGTATTTTGGTATATTCGGTAGCGTACAGCCTTGCAACAATCGGCATATTTGCAGTACTGGTAAAAATGAAAGATTTTACTTTTGAAGGGTTTAACGGCCTGGCCAAAAAGCAGCCTGTTTTAGCTGCTGCGTGTACTATTTTTCTTTTGTCGTTAGCTGGCATACCATTAACCGCTGGCTTTTTTGCAAAATATTATATGCTGGCATCAGTAATAAAAACAGGCTCATATACCTGGCTGGTAATAATAGCAGTTTTATTTGCTGCAGTAAGCGTTTATTATTATTTCAGGGTTATACAGGCTATGTACTTTAAAGATGGTGAAGCCTCAACTGAAGAAATAACACCTTCATTTAAAACCGGGCTTGTCTTACTTTCCGCTCTTATAATTTTGGTCGGTGTAATGCCCAGCCTGGTGCTTAACTATTTTTATTTCTAAGCCATTTATCGCGGCAGTTTTCCATTTAAAATTGTATTTTCTGTAATCAGCAGAACAGCTTTACCTTTACATAGTTTGGTTAGTCTGGCTATTTGAATGTTATACCAATTAGACTTTAAAATTGCCTTTTATTCGCCTCATCCCCTAACCCCTTCTCCTCGCGGAGAAGGGCCCGACGAGATTGTGGAGAAGAGCATGTATTTTTAAAGTCCGATTGGTATTAGTATACATTATTTTAATAACATTCAAACCGTCAAACGCTCAAACATTCAAACTTTTCACTGATGACCACTTCTGATTCTTTCTCTCTTGCTTTCAGAACGGTGCGTGGCAACAAGCTGCGTACAGGTATTACCGTTGCTATTATTGCTTTTGGTATAATGGCGCTTATAGGTATTATCACAGCCATACAGGCGATGAATGGTAAACTAAGAGAAAGTTTCTCATTTATGGGCGCCAATGCGTTTACTGTTTCGTATAAGGAGCGCTTCAGGTTTGGTAACCGTAACGAAACCGAGAAAATTGATAAAAGTAAAAAGCAGAAAAAATCCAATCTTGATAAAATAATACGGCTGCCTGAAGCGGAGATGTTTAAAGTTAATTTTAAATACCCTGCCATTGTAAGCATATCACTACAGGGGCCAGGCAGCAATGAAGTTCACTATAAGGAAAAGAAGACAAACCCGAATGTTAGAATATCCGGTGGTGATGAAAATTATCTTGAAGTAAATGCTTACAAGGTAGATGTGGGGCGTAACCTGAATAAAATTGACGTGCTTAGCGGCCGTAATGTTTGCCTGCTGGGCAGCGATGTTGCTGATAAACTGTTTGGCACCACAAAAGATAAGGCTGTGGACAGGATTGTTAGTGTTGGCGGGGTGCCGTATATGGTTATTGGTGTTTTACAAAGCAAGGGTTCCAGCCCGTTATTGCGTGCTGATAACATAATTATTACAACTTACAACAATGTGCGCAAGCTTCAAAATTCATCAAGCTCGTTCACGCTTGGTATAATGGCGCAGGATGTGCAGCAGCTTGATGGTGCGGTAACTGAAACAACAGCGCTGTTTCGCGCCATACGCAAACTGCAGCCTAATGAAGAAGACAATTTTGCTATTGATAAAAGCGATAAGCTTGCTGAAACTTTTATAAGCCTGCTGGGCAGTATAACATTCGCGGCTGCCGCAATTGGTTTTATAACGCTTATTGGCGCCGCAATTGGTTTAATGAATATTATGCTGGTAGCCGTAAATGAACGTACCCGCGAAGTTGGGTTGATAAAAGCGATCGGAGGCAAAAAAAGAAATATACGCGCTCAATTTCTGTTTGAATCTACAATTATCAGCCTGATGGGCGCGCTGTTTGGTATTTTCCTTGGTGTACTGGTAGGTAATTCGTTCTCCCTTTTACTCGGTACAGGCTTTGTGGTTCCCTGGGGCTGGGTTATAGCCGGCATTATAATTTGCTCGGTGGTGGGGTTGCTTGCCGGGCTTGTGCCTGCAATAAAAGCTTCTAAACTCAACCCAATTGTAGCGCTGATGTATGAGTAGATAATAATACTTGCAAAAGAGGATATTCATCCAAACTTTGCTCACCTTATTTGCCACCCGCGTCAGGTTGGTAATCAATTATCACTTTTGCGTTCTTTTGCTCGTTTGACGAGATAAACAACTCATACCGCCTGCCACCTGTACGTACTACCATCAATGCGGTATTTGGCGGTATAGAGCCGAGGTTATCAGCTACCATAACAAACTCGTGGTGCGCATCATCCGGCGTGGCCTTTACCTTTATGGTGATGGGTTTAGTGGTAAGCCCTTTTTTAAAGGCAACTACTTCATTGTTATGATAAACGGTTATCGTATCACCATCAATTTCCCCGTTATCATATAATTCTATCAAAATATCAGGCGTATTTGTAACAATGGTCCTTACAAGCGGGTTTTCTCTCTGTTTAATAACATCCGGCACTGGTGGTAATCTTTTAGTTATTGGCAGTTCAGTTGGTGGTGTTACTACAGCAGGTGGCACAACCGGGGTAGTTTTAACTAAAGCGCTGTCTGTTTTTGCAATAACCGGCGGTTTAGCAATGTCTGCCGGCTTTTTTGGCTTGTTACTGTTTGTTACAGATGGCTTTTTTAAATTTGATGCCGATGGCTGTGGTTTTTGTGATGCAACCTGTTTGGCGGCAGGTTTATTATTTTGGGCTGTGCTGTTATTGGTAGCCGGTTTTGTTGGTTGCTTTACAACCGTTTGCTGTTTTTGAGGCGTGTTTTGTTTAGCAACAGGCGGATTGTTTGTGGCAGGCGGCGCTGGTTTTTTTTGTTGCACAACTGGTGGGGGGGGGTTCTTTACAGTTGCCGATGAATCTTTTTTTGGCTGCTGTACAGCGGGCTTTTTAACAACCAGGTCGCGACTGTCAGGCTTCTTTTTCAGTAAAAAATCTTCTTTGTGAAAGTCTGATTCCTGCACCCTCTCAAGATAAACGCTACCGTTACCACAATCTTTATGAGATGCTGTTACAATGCTTGAGAATGTTCCTTCAAGCACCTCTTTATCACCCATTTTGTGGTATTCAAGGTAGCAGGTCATGAGACATGAGAAGCTTAACGGGTCCATCTTTACCTCAACAAGGGTGTCTTCGGTAAGTGTAAGCTCTTTAACCTTATTATTATAAATGCCCACAAATCTTGCCTTGCCGTAAAACGAGGTCATCCGGTAGGAGTATGTAATGCCTTTTATTGCGTTAGCGCTTCCCGGGCCACCCCTTGCATCCAGCTGATCTATCTGTATTTCGTATTTAAATTCCTGTTTGTAAATGCCGTAGCCTGAATAAAAGGTACCCCTCCAGATACCAGTAATATCCTGTGAATGAAGAGTGGTCATGAATGAAAGCAAAAAACCCAGGAGGCAGGCAAATTTCATAACACAAATCTACCTATGCAATATAGTAAATGCATATAAAGAACCGTTAAGTTTTACAAAAGGTATCTCGCGGGTATTTGCTAACTTTGCAAACCGTTTTCGGGGGCAGTGTGGTTTATAGTTCATTGCTTCGCAGGTTCATAGCGCATGGCTCATAGTTCATGGCAAGAAATTGCGGGTATTAAAACTGAACGATCTCGGGCTATGAACCACGAACTATGAACAGTTGCAAAGAACAAATTTAAACAGGCACAAGGCATGATAAATATTACTTTACCGGATGGCAGCGTAAGGCAGTACGAGAGCGGTGTTAGCGCTATGGATATTGCAAAAAGCATTAGCGAGGGACTGGCAAGAAAAGTGCTCGCGGCAAAAGTTAATGGAGAGGTGTGGGATGCGTCACGCCCTATTACTGCTGATGCATCGCTAAAACTCCTTACGTGGGATGATACAGACGGTAAATCAACCTTTTGGCATTCATCTGCACACCTTATGGCTGAGGCGGTGGAGAGCCTTTTTCCCGGTGTAAAATTTTGGGTAGGCCCTGCTTTGGATAAAGGGTTTTATTATGATATGGATTTGGGCGACAGGAAAATTACTGAGGAAGACCTTGTGGCCATTGAAAAAAAGATGGCTGAACTAGCAAAGCAGAATAATGTTTACATAAGAAAGGAGATGCCCAAAAAAGAGGCGGTTGAATATTTTACAGAAAAAGGCGATGAATATAAGCTTGACCTTCTTCAAAACCTTGAAGATGGGAAAATAACTTTTTATTCGCAAGGCGGCTTCACAGATCTATGCCGCGGCCCGCATATACCTGCAACCGGTGCAATAAAGGCTATAAAGCTTACCAATATCGCCGGCGCCTACTGGAAAGGGGATGAAAAAAACAAGCAGCTTACACGCCTGTATGGCGTTACATTTCCTAACCAAAAGGAACTGGATGAATATATTGTAATGCTGGAAGAGGCTAAGAAAAGAGACCACCGCAAGCTCGGTAAGGAATTAGGGATTTTTACCATTGACGATGATATTGGCCAGGGGCTTATTTTATGGATGCCAAATGGTACTATTATTATTGAAGAATTGGAAAAACTTGCTAAGGAAACTGAATCTGCCGCAGGCTATAAGCGTGTAGTAACGCCACATATTGCAAAAGAGAAATTGTATTTAACCAGTGGCCACCTGCCCTATTATGCTGATAGTATGTACCCGCCTATGGAAATGGATGGTACCAAATACTACCTTAAGGCAATGAACTGCCCGCACCACCACAAAATATTTGATGCAGAACCAAGAAGCTACAAGGACCTGCCTTTGCGCCTTGCGGAGTACGGCACCTGCTACCGATACGAGCAGAGCGGCGAATTGTTCGGGCTTATGCGTGTACGCTGCCTGCACATGAACGATGCGCATATATATTGCAGTAAAGAGCAGTTTGCACAGGAGTTTAAGGCAGTAAACGAAATGTACCTTAAGTACTTTAAAATATTTGGGGTAGATAAATTTGTAATGCGTCTTAGCCTGCATGACCCGGCCAAACGGGGCCAGAAATACATTGACGAACCGGAGCTTTGGGAAGAAACCGAAACAATGGTGCGCAAAGTATTGATTGAAACAGGCACCCCGTTTGTTGAGGTACATGATGAAGCAGCATTTTATGGCCCAAAAATAGACGTGCAGATATGGAGTGTTATCGGTCGTGAATTTACCCTTGCTACCAACCAGGTTGACTTTGCCCAGGGCCGCCGTTTTAACCTGCATTACACAAAAAGCGACAACACCACTGATACACCGCTGATAATTCATCGCGCGCCACTGGGTACGCATGAAAGGTTTATAGGCTTTTTGCTTGAGCATTATGCGGGTAAGTTCCCTGTATGGCTGGCGCCGTTGCAGGTAAAAATTCTTCCTATCAGCGATAAATTCATCCCATATTCACAGGAGGTGATGGCTAAACTGGTAAAAGCAGGCGTTAGGGTGGAAATTGATGAGCGTGGCGAAAAAATTGGCAAAAAAATACGCGAGGCTGAGTTAAGCCGCGTGCCTTATATGCTTGTAATAGGCGAAAAGGAAATGAATGAAGGCAAGTTATCTGTACGCAGGCAGGGCAAAGGCGATACCGGAAGCCTTAGCACAGAAGAATTTATAAATAATATTAAAGAAGAAATTGCCGAACGAAAAGCATAGAAATAGTATTTTTACAATACGAGTGGTTTATTAGTGCAATAAAAAGCGATTTGCATTGATACCCTGGCGGAAAATAACACAATAAATTGGTTGAATAAGTTGGCGTTATTATTGCGTTTTAAAAACAAAAAAATTTTTAACCAAACAAAAATTAATGGCATTACCGTACAGAGGAGGTGGGGGTGGAAGGTTTAACCCACGTTTTAACAGGCAGCCCGAGCCTGAACATCGTATTAACGATAGAATAAGGGTACCGCAGGTTCGTCTTGTGGGAGATAATGTAACCGTTGGAATTTACCCGGTTGAAGAAGCAAGAAGGATTGCCCAGCAACAGGAGTTAGACCTGGTGGAAATATCACCAAACGCTGATCCGCCTGTTTGCAAAGTGATTGATTATAAAAAGTTTCTTTACGAGAAAAAGCGTAAAGAAAAAGAAATGAAGGCCAACGCCAAGCAGAGCGAAGTAAAAGAAATTCGGTTTACGCCAGGTACGGATGATCACGATTTTGACTTTAAAGCCAAGCACGCAGAGAATTTTTTAAAAGACGGCAATAAAGTAAAAGCATACGTACAGTTTAAAGGCCGTGCAATTATGTTTAAAGAACGAGGAGAGTTGGTGTTGCTGAAATTTGCTGAGCGCCTTGCAGAGGTAGGTCAGCCTGAAAGCCTGCCAAAGCTGGAAGGTAAGCGTATGTTCCTGATGCTTACACCTAAAACGGGTAAAAAGAAAAAAGAAGTTACTGCTTAAATATAAAGGGCTGAAAAAGCCCTTTTTTGTTTTGGTTAGCGTCTAATTTTATTTCAACTGTCTATACGTTTGCCGCATCTTTTTATTTTTTCTAAGGTTATACTAAATGAAACAAAGGCCTGTGCCTGCTGCTATGCAGCCATTTCTTGAAGGCAAAGTGTTATTGATTGATAAACCCCTGCGCTGGACATCATTCGACATCGTCAGGAAATTGCGCGTACTAACTAAGGTATCTAAAATTGGGCATGCAGGTACCCTTGATCCCCTTGCCACGGGTTTACTTATTATATGCACCGGTAAGTTTACTAAAAATATTAATGAGTATATGGGCATGGAAAAAGAATATACCGGCTCGTTTACTTTAGGTGCTGTTACACCAACATTCGATTTGGAAAGTAAACCCGAAAACCCGCAGGATATTTCCGATGTTACCGACGACCAGTTATACCAGGCCACCAGCCAATTTACGGGCGCCATTATGCAGGTGCCGCCAATTTTTTCAGCGCTAAAGCAGGAGGGTAAGCCGGTTTATAAATTAGCACGAAGAGGCAAAGAGGTTGTGCTTGAAGCAAGGCCGGTTACTATAACGCAGTTTGAAATAACGGGCGTACAATTGCCAGAAGTTTATTTTAGGGTAGTATGTTCAACAGGTACGTATATACGCAGCCTGGCTAACGATTATGGTGCAGCATTAGGCGTGGGTGCTTATTTAAGCAGCCTGCGACGAACGCGCATTGGTAATTTTTCAGTGACAGATTCTTTAAGTATAACTGACACAGAAAGAGAAATAAAAGAAATGTATTTACAACAACCCGAAACACCTGTTTCATAAGGCATTTACCAAAAATGCTTTGTAATTAACATTCAATTAACCGCCCTGCTCCTTCTATCCGGCCTTTTAACCGGTTTAATTTGGGTAAAATATTGTCGATTCAAACAAATTATTAAAGCAACTGCTTATAGCATAACCATGTTTATGCGTGGTAACTGCTTTTTAGAAATTTACTGTATGAGATATTTTACTATTAGATTTTTATTATTGGCCACAATTATTTTACAAACTAAAGCTATTGACGCGCAAACATGGGCAAGGGTAAAAAGGGTACCTGCCGCCGGCGTGGCCAGCATTGCTGTCAAAAACGATACGGTATACGCAGGCACTGCTGATAGAGTATACATAGGCACCAATAACAGTGATGAATGGAAAGCCTCCGCACAAGTTGCAAATGCAAATTTTATAAGCGCGATAACGGTCTTGCACAACAACCTTTACGCAGGCACGTATGGTAAAGGTGTATTTGTAAGCAGCAATAAAGGAGATACATGGGTACCCGTTAATAATGGCCTTTTTTTGACTTACATCTCAAAGTTTTTAATTTGGAACGATGAGTTGTATGCTGCCACATCCGGAGGGGGCTTTTTTAAATATAATGAAGTAACAAACAGTTGGAGCACCTTTAATATAGATTTTTATACCAATGTAGATGGCAATGTAAATGACTTAATATTGTTTAACAACACGCCGGTTGCAGCAGCGGGTGCAAACGGAAATTTTTATAAATACGATACATCTGCCAACAAATGGGTGGCGTCTTATTATTTATCTTTTCTAAGGCCGGGCCTTTTTGTAAATACTTTACTTACAGATGGGCAGTCGTTGTTTGCTGGTATTAATGGCGCCGGTTCGGATGCATTGTTAAGAAGCGATGACGGCGGTAATTTATGGAGTACAGATACCGTTGGTTTGGGGGCTTTCTTTACCCGCCATGTACCGTCATCAAGTGTTGACGTGCTTGCCTCAGGTGCCGGCAAGAACTACGCTATAGTAAATAGTCTTAACGGGTTTGGCAATAATTCAGGTAATATTTTTATCCGAAATAAAGGAGTTGCGGCGGGCAGCACATGGCGATTGTTTGCAGCGTTTGATGAAAATGAATTTATACACGCAGTAGCCGAAAACGGCAACAGGCTATATGCATGTCTTGATGGTGGTTTGTATTATAGTGAGCTATCTGTTTTGCCTGTTGTACTGTTAAACTTAAGAGCGGCTGAAAATGATAAAGGTGTTCTGCTGCAATGGCAAACAGCTTCTGAGCATAACTCGGATTATTTTAATATTCAGCGCAGTACCGATGGGGCAAATTTTGTAACTATAGGTACAAACCCTGCAGCAGGTAACAGCAATACTATTCTTAGCTATTCATACCTTGATGCACAGAAAGAAAATATTTCGGCGCAAAAAATTTACTACCGCCTTGAAGAAGTTGATAAAGACATGCGGGCAAGCTATAGCAATACTATTAATTTTAATTACAACAATAACACTGCGGTATTTCAGCTTTTATCTAACCCGGTAAGATCTTTTATCACACTGCAGGCATCGCAGGATATTGAACAAGCTACCATAAGCATATCAGGTATAAATGGTAAAACGCTCTATAAGGCAGCTAGGGCTATTGGCGCATCTTCGCAACTACAAATAAACGTTTCTTCTTATGCTGCAGGGTTATATATACTTACAGTAAGAGCCGGCGCCAATACAACAACTTTTAAAATAATAAAACAATAAGGTCAGCCAAACAACATTGTGTAACGGCACGGCTTACATATTTACTTAAACGTAGATTGTTTAAATGCATTAAGCATATCATTTTTGTCTTTATCGTTGTTGTAATTTATGCTTACGCCAAAATCATGGCCGTTTATTAAACGGGAATATAATACCTGGTTGAGTATTATTTTGCCATCTGATCCGTAAATTTTTGCATAAAAAGTATAAAAATCAAGGCCGCTAATTATTTCTTTGCCTGTTGAAGTATCCGCCTTAATGCCCTTGCCAACATAAGCGTCAAAGATCATTTTTGCCACCTGGTGATTTTTAGCTTCATAGTCGCCGGGTGCCTCTTCTTTAAACGGTTCTGATGTAGACAGAAAAAGATTAAATTTATTTTTTTGAAATGAAATCAGGTGTTTCAGGCTGCTTTCATCAATTTTAACACCACTGGATTGTTCAATAGCCTCTCTTCACTTTTGGTCACGACTTGCATTGTCACCTTTGTCAACCACGTCCCACCCCTGGGGTATAGTTATGGTCCAGCCTAACTCCTTGCTTTCATATATTTCGCCTTGCACCTTGCCTTCATCAATTTGCTTGTTAGGGTCTTTAGGTTTGCAACCCGTAAAAATTACTATAAGGCTAAAAGCTAAAAAACCAAAATGGCGATATAACGTAACTGGCATAGCTGTAGTTTTTATTATTGGGTATAATAACAGGCTTGCCAAAAATAAGTATGTAAGAATAAACAGGCTATACCCTTCAGCAGGTATATTGAGAGAGTAATTTTATGAGCAAAAAGTATTAAGCACCCTTTTTAACCATCCACATTGGCTTAAGTTTTTTTATTTTTTTATAAATGTGGCAGCCTTCACTGTGTGCGCCGGGCAGGTAACCAGTACTCATTAAAAACTCATTCACAATTTCCCCGCCGGTAAAACGAAACGTTTTCTTAAACAGTTTAACCCATTCTTCTTTTGTTAAAGGGTGGTGGTGTTCAATCCACTTTTTAAAGCTGCCAAACTCTTTTTGCAGCATTAATATAGCCTTTGCATTTTCAACAGCTGCATTTACTTTAAGCCTGTTGCGTATAATGCCTGCATCATTCAATAATTCCGCAATTTTCTTGTCGCCGTATTTTGCAACTTTCTTAATATCAAAATTGTCATAAGCTTTAAAAAAATTCTCTTTCTTTTTCAAAATAGTATCCCAGCTAAGTCCGGCCTGGTTTATTTCAAGTACTAATCTCGCAAATAGCTCATCATCGCTCTCCAGCGGAAAACCATATTCATTATCATGATAATACTTATGCACGTTGCTTGCATCCAATTTTGTTACATAAGCGCAATAACCTGTTAAAGCTTGTTCCATACAGTAAATGTAGGTGTGAAAAGCGAAATGCCAAAAGCGAAAACTATCTCCTTTCTATTACCCGTTTTACAATGTTGCAAGGGCCAACTGGCTGCTTTCATTGTTTTCGGGTTTGCGCCAAACAACTATTTTCGCCGGTTCTTACCAACCATTTCCTTATCTTCCTGCTTTAAATGTTGACGATGAGAAAATTATTCTTTTTAGTTACCGTTTTAATATGCGGAGCAGCAAAAAACACTTATTCCCAAACACCCTCTTTCATCACCGATAGCCTTGACAGCTACATTCAGCAAGGGTTGAAAGATTGGAACCTGCCCGGCCTGGCTATTGCCATTATAAAAGATGGGAAAGTTGTGGTGATGAAGGGTTATGGTGTAAAAAATATTACTACCAAAGAGCCCGTTGATGAGAATACGTTGTTCATGATTGCCAGCAACAGTAAACTGTTTACCGCAAGCTCCTTAGCGCAACTTGAATATGATGGTAAACTTAAGCTGGATGACAAGATTACAAAATATTATCCCGATTACAGGGTGTATGATCCCAATACAACCGCGCTTGTAACCATTCGCGATATGTTGTCACATCACCTGGGCACAGGCACTTTCCAGGGTGATTTTACTTTTTGGGACGCCAATCTAACGCGCGGCGAAATAATAAATAAAATGCAGTTGCTTAAGCCTAAACAAAACTTCAGGCAATCGTATGGGTATTGCAACAGTTGCTTTTTAACGGCAGGGGAAATCATTCCAAAAGTAACGGGCAAACCGTGGGAAGTATACGTATATGATAGCATTATTGAGCCGCTTGGCATGGAAAATACGCATACGCTGGGTGCTAACATGGGTGAAATGCCAGGCGCGGCAACACCTTACACAACAGTGTTCACCGGCAAGCTAATGGAATTGCCTTACGACCGTGTAGACAACCTTGCCCCTGCAGGTGCAATTGTTAGTTGTGTAAAAGATATTTCCAAATGGCTTACCATGCAATTGGATAGCGGTAGGTACATGGGCAAGCAAATACTGCCATGGCCTGTATTGCGCAGAACAAGAGATTTAAACACAATAATAAGCAGCAGGAAACAAACTGGCTTTCCGATTCACTATATTGGTTATGGGTTGGGTGTTTTTCAATGCGATTACGCCGGGAGACAAGTGTTTTGGCACACAGGCGGTGCTTTTGGCTTTGTAACCAATACATGCTTTGTGCCTGAAGAAAATTTGGCGATAGCCATATTCACCAACAACGATAACCAGGATTTTTATGAAGACCTGCGTTACCAAATATTAGACGCTTATTTAGGGGTTAAATATGTAAACCGCAGCAAGGCCGAGCTGGGTGATTTTATGGAAGGCGAAAAGAAAACTATTGCCAACACCCAAAAATTACAGTCAAGGGTAAAGGGCGCAACCCCGCCGTTGCCGGCTGCAAATTATGCCGGTACATATACCAATGAACTTTATGGGCCAATAACAATTACTGCGGATAAAAACGACTTATCAATTAAATTTCAAGGTCACGCCAACCTCACTGCAAAAGTGCAGTATATGGATAACGACGAATGGCTGATGACCTACAGTAATGCAGCGTTTGGCATTTTTCCTTTAAAGTTTAAAACCGATGGCAGCAAAGTAACTTCAGTTGATATTAAAGCAAACGACTTTGTTGAATTTGATCCCTACACCTTTACAAAACAATAACAACACATGCAACACGCCAACAGCGTAATAAAATCATATGTAGCAATACGTAAAGTATTTTTCTTACGCCTCTTTCGGGGATGGGGGATTGTATTTCTTCCCTTTCTTTCTTTCTCGCAAAATCATACGGCTGACATTAACAAAAATGTGCAGGATATAATGCCTAAGGTTATTGAGTGGCGCAGGCATTTTCACCAAAACCCTGAGCTATCAAACCGTGAGTATAAAACAGGTGCTTTTGTTGCAGATTATTTAAAATCCCTCGGGTTAGAAGTGCGATACCCAATTGCTAAAACAGGCGTAGTGGCAATACTAAAAGGAGGTAAGCCTGGACCCGTTATTGCGTTGCGTGCTGATATGGACGCGTTGCCGGTAACGGAGTTGCCGAATGTACCTTTTTACTCAAAAGTTATTGACACGTTTAACAATCAAACAACTGGTGTGATGCATGCCTGTGGTCATGACAGCCACACGGCTATATTAATGGGCGCCGCCACGGTACTGACAAAAATGAGGAGCGAAGTGCAGGGCACAGTGGTGTTTTTGTTTCAGCCGTCAGAAGAAGGCGCGCCAAATGGAGAGGAGGGCGGAGCACGGTTGATGATTAAGGACGGCGCACTCGCGAACCCAAAGCCAGAGGCGGTGTTCGGCCTGCATATACGCAGCAATATGGAGGTGGGTACACTGCGTTATAAACAAGGCCCTTTTATGGCCGCCGCCGATTTTTTTACAATAAATGTTACAGGTAAAGGAAGCCATGGTGCGTTGCCATGGAACGGCATTGACCCAATTACTACATCTTCGTTGATAATACAGGGCCTGCAAACTATTGTAAGTAGGCAGGAGGATATAACCCGTTCGCCGGTAATAATTACCATTGGCAGTATTAAGGGCGGCATACGCAATAACATAGTGCCCGAGACATGCGTAATGATGGGCACTGTACGCACACTTGATGAAAGCATACGCAAAGATGTGATGGCCCGTATGCAACAAACCATAACAAACATAGCTGCAAGCGCAGGTGCAACAGCCACGCTTACTATTACCCGCAGTGGCACAATGGTATTTAACGATTCAAGCCTGGTTACAGCAACATTACCTGCTTTGCAGGCGGCAGCCGGAAAAAGCAATGTGCAGTTTGTAAACTGGAGCACTATTGGGGAAGACTTTGCAGATTACCAGTCAGAAGCACCTACCTTCTTTTTCTATTTAGGTGGTATGCCAAAGGGAACTGACCCTGCTAAAGCCCCTGACCACCATACATCGGCTTTTTATATTGATGAAAGTGGATTTGACGCAGGCGTTAAAGCATTTTGCCAGATCGTGATGAATTATAGTGGCGTGAAGAAATAAGCAATCACAAACGCAAACTACCGCTATCTGGCTTCTCTGCCTTTTTTCCTTTTCGGCCAGAACATCGCCGCAATAGTTATTACCAGCAGGGTTGCGGCAATTGAAAGCACCCCATAACCATTTATTGTTTGTGGCCTTATTCCGCCATGCCGCTGCATACCAACCTCTGTTGCGGATTCATTTTTGAAAACCATCCAGCAGCCCACCAAAATCAATACCGTTAGGCACCCAAACCACATATATTTGAAAGCATCAGAATAATCTGCGCTGGTTTTAGCAGCCTGTGCCCCAGTGCGGGTATTATGTTTATTTTTTGGCTCCATGCGGTTAAGGATTCAGTTGCGGCAACATGGAAGTTAAACCTTTTTTAGAATTATTTTTTATGGTATGTTAATGAAAATTTTATTTTACATACTCCCTCGCACCAAACAGCAGGCTGCCGATACGCACCATTGTTGATCCTTCTTCAATCGCAACCGTATAATCGCTGCTCATACCCATGGATAGAGTTGAGAGTTGGATGTTGACAGTTGAAAGCAAGTAAGAAAATTTATAAAACAGGTTTTTTAAATATTTAAATTCCCTTCTTACTTTTTCTATGTCGTCTGTAAACGATGCCATACCCATCAAGCCGGCTACATTAACATTCGCAAGCGCTTTCAATTCATTCAAATTAATATCGAGCAATTCCTGCTCATCAAAACCAAATTTTGTTTCTTCCTGCGCTATATGTACCTGTAAAAGGCAATCAATAACACGGTTGTTTTTTAAAGCTTGTTTGTTTATTTCTTTCAATAATTTAAAACTGTCAACGCCATGTATAAGGTGTACGAACGGAACAATGTATTTAACCTTGTTGCTTTGCAGGTGGCCTATAAAATGCCAGCGTATGTCTTTAGGCAACTGCGCATGCTTATCAACAAGTTCCTGAACATAATTCTCGCCAAAATCGCGTTGGCCTAAATTGTATAACGCTTGGATATCTTCTGCCGGTTTGGTTTTACTAACTGCTACAAGTGCGACGTGGGCGTTCCCCAATTTTTGCTGTATTACTCTGTATGCTTCCGTATTGATTGCCATATCGTGGTATTAAAATACTGCTGCAAAGATAAATTATAAGAAGATGGTTTAAGGAATGGTTTAGTTAGTGAGGACATTGGTGTCATATTTTTTCTGTTCAACAAGGTACTCAAGCAGCAATGCATCGTTATAAGCGGGGCTATAAAAATAAAAACGGGTGATACCTGAATCAACCAATGGAAATGCCAGCCACGCAGGTAGTGTGCTTGCAAGGTTTGCAATAAAAAAAACAAAATCTTTTTCCTGTTCCACCGCGGTTGAAATATCACTGGTGAAAATGTCCTCTTTTTCCTTCGCCACCCCCCAACGCAATAAGGCGGTGCGTAAAATTATTTTATCGGGCAGGGTAGCAGCTTTTGCATATTCCGCAAGCGCAGCATTTATTAGTAAAGGTTTCAATTTTTCAAGGGCATCAATTGGCTTAATGCTCATTAACCTTGCCAGGTGGTACAGAATTATTGGTGTTGTTTTATAAATAACTGCAATTTTACCAGGATGCAAAATGTAATCATTATTCTCAACCATCCTTACCAAAAAATCAAGGCTGGTTGAATCCACCTTTGTCCAGTTCAGGTTATATGTTTGTACCATGCTCAACGTATTGCAAATAACACACGCGTCAAGTTCCACAACCATTTTCTTTCCAAACCAAACGGAGTATGCACCCATGTTTTTGTAAACAGGCAATGTTGTTTTGGCTGTTTTAGCTTGCGTATTGGTAAAGTGCTGCATTAGCTGGTGTACTTCTTCTGCGGTTGCATTTGTTGTGTTTAGCGCAAGCAGCATAATTGAGGTATCATCAAAATCATCCGCAAGGGCTAACTTTTTGTCAAACAGGTTTAACCAGCCTGCATTGGGAAATATTTTGGGTGTATCGGTTGCCCAAAAATTATAGGTATTTCTGCCTGCCTGGTTTTTGAACTTTGGGGCTACAATAGCTATCCGGTTAATGATTGAATCGCAAAGTAGTTTGTCATTATCACTTAATTGTGGCCTGATGCGTTTAAGTGTGAACCCGATGAGCCCGGTGAAAAATATATTCTCATCTTTTTTTAAACGGCCTGGATTTCGAGCATATTCACGATAAGAAGGAAAAAGCCCCTGCGGAAAATAAGGCTCGTGGTGCACCTGCATTTCATTTAAACGCAGCAGTATACTGTGTATTAAACTATCGCTGCTGCAAAAAGCATTTGTGCAGCTAACGCAAATAAGCATTATAACAACAACTATGCATTTTTTTATTTGCATGCTGCAAATTACGGCAAGAATACGTTACGGGTTTTGTAATGGGTATTATTTCAAAATGCTGCGGCTTATTACAATGCGCTGCACTTCGCTTGTGCCCTCGTACAACTGTGTAATTTTTGCGTCACGCATCAGGCGTTCAACATGGTATTCTTTTACATAGCCATAACCGCCATGTACCTGTACTGCCTCAACAGTTGTCCACATGGCTGTTTCGGAAGCGAACACTTTTGCCATGGATGAACTTACGGTATAGTCAAGGCCCTGGTCTTTTTCATAGGCGGCTTTCAGGCAAAGCAGGCGCGCAGCCTCAATACGTGTGGCCATATCTGCAAGTTTAAACTGTATGGCCTGGTGGTGCATAATTTCCTTCCCAAAAGCTTTGCGTTGTTTGGAATATTTTAGCGCAAGCTCGTAAGCGCCACTCGCGATACCCAATGCCTGCGATGCAATTCCAATGCGGCCACCAGCCAGTGTACGCATAGCGAATTTAAAACCAAAGCCATCTTCACCTATCCTGTTTTCTTTCGGCACTTTTACATCGTTAAATAAAATGGTATGCGTATCGCTGGCGCGTATACCCAGTTTATTTTCTTTGGCTGCAACAGTTACGCCCGGCCATTTTTTCTCAACTATAAATGTATTAATACCGTGTGAGCCCTTTGCAGCGTCGGTTTGCGCCATTACAAGGTATACACTGGCAGTGCCACCGTTGGTTATCCAGTTTTTTGTACCGTTAAGCAGGTAATGATCGCCCATATCTTCAGCAGTAGTGCGCTGGCTTGTTGCATCGCTGCCGGCTTCAGGTTCACTTAATAAAAATGCACCTATATATAATTCACCGTCTTTTATGCCACGGGCAACCGGGGTAAGATATTTTTGTTTTTGCTCCTCGCTGCCAAATTTATCCAGTCCCCATGCAACGAGGCTGTTATTAACGCTCATACAAACGCTTGCGCTTGCATCAATCTTGCTTATTTCTTCCATAGCCAGCACATAGCTAATAGTATCCATACCGGCACCACCATATTCAGGGCTAACCATCATACCCATAAATCCCAGCTCAGCCAGCTTCATCACCTGCTCCCGCGGGAAGATCATTTTTTCATCCCTTTCAATCACGCCAGGCAGGCATTCATTCTGTGCAAAATCGCGTGCTGCCTTCTTTATCATCAGATGCTCTTCGCTTAACTCAAAATGCATATTGGTTATTTAATGAGGTGCAAAAATAGCATTCATCCTAACAAGTGTTAGTTGCAATGCGAACTATTTTTTAAATAAAGCGAAAATGAAACTGGTGGTACGATTTTTTCAATACCAAATATAATTACTAAAATTCTACACTTATGTTTTGGCAAAACGGCAGGGAAAGCTCAAATGTTGAAGACCGCAGGGGGTTTAGTGGTGGCGGCCTTGTTGCAGGCGGAGGGTTAGGGGCGCTTGTAATAGGCGCAATCATCTACTTGCTGGGCGGCAATCCCAACCAGGTGCTTAATAACAGCGGCGCATCCGACCAAACGCAGCAGCAAGCGGGTGATGACAGTGGTAAGAAATTTGTATCTGTGGTATTGGGTTACACAGAAGATGTATGGACAAACCTTTTTGACAGTATGCATAAAACTTATACCGACCCGCACCTTGTGTTGTTTACCCAGGCATCTGAAAGTGGTTGCGGTTTTGCAAGCGCTGCAACCGGCCCGTTTTATTGCCCTAATGATAGTAAGGTATATTTAGATATGAGTTTTTTTAATGAAATGAAAACCCGTTTTCACGCATCAGGGGATTTTGCATCAGCGTATGTAATTGCCCATGAAGTTGGGCACCATGTGCAGCATTTATTGGGCATTACTGATAAAGTTGACGCCATGAGGGGACAATTAAATGAAAAGGAGATGAATGCGCTGTCTGTAAAGCTGGAATTGCAGGCCGATTTTTTAGCCGGTGTATGGGCGCATTATGCGGAGAAAATGAAAAATATTCTGCAGGCAGGTGATATTGAAGAGGCTCTAAATGCGGCAAATGCAATTGGCGACGATAGGTTACAGCAGCAATCGCAGGGGTATGTAGTGCCAGATTCATTTACCCACGGCACTTCTGCACAACGAATGTACTGGTTTAAAAAGGGGTATGAAACGGGTGATATAAACCAGGGAAATACTTTTAACTCAGCAAATTTTAGCCTCAACTAAAGCTAAAGTGGCACGCCTGGCAACCACAATACTATAAGGCTGTAGACAGCAATGCGTTAGTTAATATCAACTACAGGAATTTTATTTCTTCTTTTATATGTTAGCAGGTAAATAGTAAAGCCCACAAATAAAATACCTGTATTGCCCGCTGAAACGCCTGCCCAGCCATAGTGTTTCCATAAAAACAACCCAATGGCCGACCCACAGGCTGTACTGGCAAAACTAAAGGTCATGTAAACAGTGTTAAGCCTGTTGCGTGCTTCAGGGATAAGGGTATAAATCCTGGTTTGGTTTGATACGTGTACACACTGCTGGGCAATATCAATCAATACTATTCCTGCAACGCAGCCAATTACGCTTTCGCGGGTAAAATAAAGTAACACAACACTTACAATGTATATCACCAACCCATAGCCGATGGTCACCCGAAGGTCGCCTTTGTCAGCAAAACGCCCAACAAGCGGCGCTGCAAGGGCTCCTGCTGCGCCTGCAAGGCCAAAAAGGCCTATCTTATCTGTGGTGAAATGGAATGGCTGATTAGCAAAAAGCAGCACCATTGTTGTCCAGAAAGAGCCAAACACTGCAAAGCATGTCATGCTAATAGAGGTTGACTCCCGTAATATGGGCTGTGTTTTTATAAGTGTCAGCAATGACCGTACGAGTGAAAGATAACTTCCTTTGAAGGCGGGTTTTGTTACGGGAAATCTTTTATAAATAAGGAAGGTTAGGGACAGGCAAAGCGCAGAAGCGATCCAAAACATACTTCTCCACCCAAGCCATTCGCCAATGGCGCCGCTTAGTGTACGGGATAAAAGAATGCCTACTAAAAGGCCGCCCATTATCGTGCCCACAACTTTGCCGCGTTGCGCAGGGTCGGCAAGGGACGCTGACAGCGGTAATATAAGCTGCGGAATTATTGAGCCAAGGCCCACCATAAAACAAGCCACCTGCAGCAGCCAGAAAGAAGGCGCGAGCGCCGCGCCTATTAATGCAATAATGGCAAGTACAAGTGTGGCGATAATTTGCTTTTTACGTTCAAGCATATCGCCAAGCGGCACAAACAACAAAAGCCCGGATGCATAACCAGCCTGTGTAAGGTAAGTAGCGCTGCCCGCAACATTTTGAGGGAGCTTAAACTCGTGCGCCACCAATATAATAAGCGGCTGAATGTAGTAAATGTTGGCAACAATTAAACCCGTGCAAACTGCCATTAAGGCTACATCCTTTTTTTGTAAATGCATGGGTGCAAAATTCGGGGAAACGTTTAAATATTACCGCATCACTTTAATATCGCTGGCTACTAAATTTTTTACAAGCGCCAATTGAGCGGATTGTTGAAGGTACATTGCCCGCATATCGCCATTAATAATTTGGAGATTGAAATACTTTTTTTGAATGAGGGAATCAACTGTATGTATAAATCCGTCTGAACGTTCAGTATATGCAGTATTTACCAAAAACCAGCCGGGATGAAAAGTTGCTGTGTCCATCTTTTCATAATACAACTGAAATATTTT
>Ga0206931_1043_pt1 | contig 41868 bp, 33 predicted proteins | sample Alteio_BWOrgHeat_17_FD_152946 | JGI IMG/M metagenome (GOLD analysis project Ga0206931, IMG submission 152946) | Enriched cells from forest soil in Barre Woods Harvard Forest LTER site, Petersham, Massachusetts, United States -... | ecosystem: Environmental > Terrestrial > Soil > Temperate forest >...
GCTATGACGTCAATTCCAGATTGCTCGACCGAATTTCGCGAGACGGTTTCGGGCTGTCGGAATACGTCCGGCCAGATGAAGACATCGAAGCGCACGTCAGTACCGTTTATGGCAACATTAGTTCTCCAGTCCTGACCGACGTGGTGGTCAACTTCGAATTGGATGGCCTGAAGGTGGAAGAAGGTCCAGCCGTCAATCGAATCTATCCGAAGGCGAATTTTGACCTGTTCGAGGGCCAGCAACTCGTCGTCGTCGGACGCTACAAAAAGCCGGGTGCCGCGAAGGTCGTCATCAAAGGCCACGTCAATGGCCAGGAGCAAAAGTTCGACTTCCCCGCAACTCTGATCGAAAAGAGCGGCGACGAAAGTTACTCTTTCGTCGAAAAGCTATGGGGCATGCGCAGAATCGGCGAAATCATCGACCAGATCGATCTGGTCGGAAAGAACGATGAACTGGTCAAGGAACTGGTGGAACTCTCGACTCGCCACGGAATCTTGACCCCGTACACATCGTTCCTCGCGGACGACACCGTGCGGCCGTTATTGTCCAGCGCCGAGGGAATACGGCGAGCAAACTCCAGCTTGTCCAGACTTGACGAATTTTCTGGGGCAAGCGGCGTGGCTCAGCGAGCAACCAAGAGCGACTTCTTACGTGCGGAAAATGCGACCGAAACGTCGGCGATGAAGGGGAAGAAGAACGGAGGATTTGGAGGTGGAGGAGCTGGTAAACCGGGTGGAGCACCAGGAAACGCGGGTGGAAACGGGACGTCGCTGGCTGCTGGGTTTCCCGGGAACTCATTCCGCGATATTTCGACCGACAAAGATGTGGCCGCCGATTCCGTTCGCCAATATGGAAATCAAGCGGTTTATGCTCGCAGTCAATCGGGCAAGAAAGAGCAGCTTCTTGTGACGCCTGAAACTGCGGACCTCGATCTCGAAAAGGACAAGGACAAGATCGAAATCGTCGATCGTTTTACCGAGCCCTATTTCGCACTCGTCAAAGCCAATTCGGCCACCGAGAACCAGATCCTCAGCCAACAGGGCGATGGCGAACAATTACTCATTAAGCTACGTGGCAAGAACTTCTTAGTCCGCTAATGATTTGGCTGGGAAAACGAAGAGGTGAACCACGAATCTGACGAATTCTACGAATGAATTCAGAAGCGTCATAATCACCCGACTTCAATCCGAGAATGTAGCCGCGTTCGCCAAGAACGCGGGCGGGTATTGGCTATCCACCCGCACTCTGGCGAGTGCGGCTACCTCCGTTTTGTGATTTCATCCGTCCATGATCACCTCAATCGGCGCATCCGGCCGCCGATTCTTTTTTTGATCATTGTCTTCGCAATCTCTGAATCTTCCCTTCTTCAATTCGTAAGATTCGTGCGATTCGTGGTCAAACCTCTTCGATTTCTCTTCCGCCTCAGGTGCATGATTGCATTCGAGGTCAGGCTCGGGCACACTCGCACGCGATGATGTCCGCCCGCTATTGTCTTGTTCTATTCCTCCGCGGGTCGGCGACTATCAGCGGAGAGTGACGATGGCACAATTAATCGTGTGGGTGGAATCTGCCAGCTTTCGACGGCTATCAGCGGTTTTGACAATCGCGTGGTTCACCGTCACTGGAGGGATGGGCATCGTGACTGGATCAGATGCGGAATTCGATCGACCTTCCGGTCTGCCGGGCCAAAGCCGGTCGATGGTTCTTGCGCGAAATGGGATTGTCGCGACAAGCCATCCCGCAGCCGCTCAAGCCGGTTTGGATGTCCTTCGAAGTGGTGGCAACGCTGTCGATGCCGCACTGGCGGCCAATGCGATGCTCGGCGTTGTCGAACCGATGAGCTGTGGCATTGGCGGCGATCTGTTTGCCATCGTCTGGGACGCGAAGACCCAGCGGCTTTACGGACTAAATGCTTCCGGACGTAGTCCGAAAACGCTCACTCGTCAGGTGTTTCAAGAGAAGAAGCTGACCGAAATCCCGAACTTCGGCCCGTTACCGTGGTCTGTACCCGGTTGCGTCGACGGTTGGCACGAACTGCAGGCCCGCTTCGGAACACGTCCACTGGCCGAGTTGCTGAAGCCGTCGATTGCCGCAGCAGAAGACGGCTATCCTGTCTCCGAATTGATTGCAGCAGGGTGGAAAGGGGCTCAGAAGGAGCTGGCGAAATGGCCCGATTCGGCTCGAGTCTACTTACCCGGCGGACGCCCACCCCGCATGGGCGAAATTGTCCGGCTGCCCGAGCTGGCGGCGAGCTATCGTCTGATCGCAGAACACGGACGTGAGGCGTTCTACTGTGGGCCGATCGCGACCGAGATTGACCGCTTCAGCCGGGCGAACGGTGGCTACCTGACCTCGGCCGATCTGGCCGCTCATACGAGCGAATGGATCGATCCGGTTTCGACAACGTATCGTGGATACTCGGTCTGGGAATTGCCTCCGAACGGACAAGGGATCGCGGCCCTGCAGATGTTAAATCTGCTTGAACCATACGATCTGAAAGCGATGGGACCCAAGAGTGCCGAGTACGTCCACTTGTTTGTCGAAGCCAAAAAACTGGCGTTCGCAGACCGAGCCCAGTTTTATGCGGATCCAGCGTTTGGCCGGTTGCCGACCGCCGAATTGATTTCCAAGGCCTATGCCGATCGTCGTCGTCCGTTGATTCAACTGGATCGAGCTGCGACGGAAGTGCCTGCAGGAGACCCCAAGCTGGAACATGTCGACACGGTCTACCTGACCGTGGTCGATAAAGATCGCAATTGTTGTTCGTTAATTCAAAGTCTTTATTTCGGCTTCGGCTCGCAAGTGGTTCCCGGCCATGTGGGATTTGCGTTGCAGAACCGAGGCCAATTGTTTGCCTTGTCAGACGATCATCTCAATCGACTCGAACCAGGTAAGAGACCGTTTCATACGATCATCCCGGCCATGGTTACAAAAGACGGTCGCCCCTGCTTTTCATTCGGCGTGATGGGCGGCGACATGCAGGCGCAGGGGCATGTCAGCGTTTTGGTTAACATGATCGACTTTGGCATGAACGCCCAGGCGGCAGGAGACGCTTCTCGCATACGTCACGGAGGCAGCCAAACTCCGACCGGAATCGCCGCCGCATCCGGCGGTGGTACCGTCTACCTGGAGAGTGGTTTCCCGCTGGCCTCTCGCGAACGCCTGAAAGAACTCGGTCACAAACTGGCAAGTGAACCCGGGTCGTTTGGTGGCTATCAGGGAATCTGGATTGATTGGGAAAACGGCGTGTTGCAGGGCGCATCCGATCCCCGAAAAGACGGTGCCGCCGTCGGATATTAAACGGGCATTTCTCAAGAATTTGCTCGAAGTTCGAAATTCGTTTGACCCGCAGCCAGCGGCGTAGGCGGATCGGCGTTCAGCCGATCTCTGACTTGATAAACGCGATCGCGCGGCAATTCCTACTAATCGGCTGAACGCCGATCCGCCTACGCCGCTGGCTGCGGGTCAAACGAAAAGTCACTGCAGACGTTCACACGCATGTTTGTTAAAAAGACATGTCGTCTCTTCATCTGACTGGAAACAAGACATTTCTGGGACAGAAAAATGTCCGGATCGATCAAGAATTGAGTAGCAAGAACGGATGCTCAGGGTTACGATGCTCCAACTTCCATTTTCGCAAGTTTCTGCGGCCCAGATCGTCTTGAAACTTTGGTTTTGGTCGTCTTGTCATCGGGCCGTCGCCATCATTTCGTATTTGTTTTTGCCTGTCATATCCAAGCAGCGAATTGAGTCGGTGCCGACTCATTCGGATGGGAGAACGATTGATGCCAGGGATATCGCGTCGTGATGTCTTAAAGGCCGGAGCCGCATTGTCATTGTCTTCAACAATGATTGCGGCATTCGGGTCACCTGCCAGCGGGCATGAATATCGTGACGCGAAACTTGAAAAGGGCGAGCCCCCGCAGCCTGAACCAGGTTCGTTCACCATAGCCGTTCTGCCGGACACACAACACTACAGTGAGGAATTCCCCAGTACGTTTCTGGCACAAACCAACTGGATCGCGGAAAATCAAAAAGCGCGAAATATCGCCAGCGTGATCCATCTGGGGGACATTACAAATCACAGCACTCCGTATGAGTGGAAGAATGCCGTCAAGGCACTCAGCGTTCTCGATGGCAAAGTCCCCTATTTTCTCACGACGGGCAACCACGACTACAGCGAAGGAGGCCAGTGCAAGGACCGAACGACGCTGCTGAACCGGTATTTTCCCGTTGCACGATATCGCGATTTGCCCACCTTCGGCGGCGTGTACGATCGGGAGCCGGGCCATCTCGAAAACAGTTTTCATCTGTTCGACGCCGGGTACCGAAGCTTTCTCGTATTGGCTCTGGAATTCGGCCCAAGACGGGACGTAATCCGCTGGGCGAATGAAGTCGTCGCCCGTCATCAGGACCGATCAGTGATCCTGGTGACTCATGCCTACGCCTACTTCGATAACTCGAGGTACGATTGGCAGCGACGCGGAGCAAAGCAGTCCTGGAACCCGCATTCCTATGGCATCGCCGAGGCCACGAACGACGACGTGGCCGACGGCGAAGAACTTTGGACCCAGTTGGTCAGCAAGCACGAGAATTTTGTCTTGACGTTGAACGGTCACGTGCTCGGCGACGGACTTGGACGATTGGCTACGCCCACATCCGGCGGCCGAAATGTCCATCAGATGCTGGCGAACTTCCAGATGAAGCCTCGCGGCGGCGACGGCTGGCTGCGCTTGCTGGAGTTTCGACCGGACGGAAAGACTGTCCAGGTCTACGATTACTCGCCCACCCGTAAACAACGGAACGAATCACCGAAGAATCAGTTCGCATTTCAGTTGCCAGAAATGACGACCGCATAGGGTTGTTACTCCCGAACGAGGCGTTTGGCTTTCATTTCGAACTGTGGAAGAGTGCCGAGCGGAACGAGTTTGACCTCGGCTTGAAACTGGAGCCGCTGCTTGATCGTGGCCGTGATATTCTCCAGCAGCATTGCTGTATCCGAGTGTGGTTGCGGTTCGAGTTCCAATCGGACGTGAAGCATTTCGCGCTGTCGCGTGACTACGATTCGGAATTCCGCGACGGACGGAAATTCGCGCACGATTGCTTCAATGCTCGATGGAAACACGTTGTTGCCGCGAATGATCAGCATATCATCGGTCCGACCGAGAATGCCGCCACGCAGCCGCAGCCAGGTCCGACCCGACGGATGACGCGACAGGTCCGCTTCGACCAGATCCCCAGTTCGATACCGCAAGACGGGAGACCCTGTTCGACCGAGGTTCGTGATGACCAGTTCCCCACGACCGTCGGGTGACGGAAGGCCGGTATCAGGATCGATGATCTCAGCAATGCAGGCCGACTCGTTCACCGTCAAAGCGTCGGGATCGTCTTCACATTCCGTGGCCAACGGACCAATTTCCGTCATTCCCCAATGATCGAAAACGCGAGCTCCCCAGGCTGCGGCGATGCGAGCCCGAACCGAAGGTATGGACCCACCCGGTTCGCCTGCAACAAGAACAGCACGAACGGAACTTGTCGCGACATCGATTCCCTGCGCGGCAGCCACCTCAGCCAGTCGCAGCGCGTAAGTCGGGGTGCATCCCAGCCAAGTGACTTGATTCTCGAGGATCAGTTTCAGACGAGCTTCGCTGCTCATTCCTCCAGCGGCCAGACAGAGATTGCCTTGCCGAGCCGCCCCTTCGAATCCTGCCCAGAATCCCAGAAACGGGCCGAAGGAAAAGGGAAAGCAAAGCCGGTCATCGCGGCGGAGCCCCAACAACTGATAGATTGTCGACCAGCAGTCGAGCATCCATTCCCAACTGTCGGGTGTATCGAGCCACCGTAACGGTTTTCCGGTCGTTGTCCCTGAAGTTTGATGGAGCCTCGAATAGTCGGTTAAGGGGAACGTGAGGTTTGTGCCATACGGCGGATGACTCTGCTGATCCTCCGCTAGTTCTTCCTTCGTCACGAACGGCAACCGACACAGATCTTCAGGCGATCGAATCGACGCCGGATCGATACCTGCGTTCGCCAGTTTTCGCGTCCAGAACGGATTCGCAGGAATAATCCTGGCCAGCAGTTCAGCCAACCGCTCGGACTGCCACAAGGCGAGATCGGTTCGCGACAACAATTCTCGATCAATGCCACGTGTCACCGTACTGCCTTGTTAGAAGAGCGTCTTCGGATCGGATGTACCGGCTGTCGGTGTTGCATCGAACGGCGCGGTTGTCGGTTCACCATTGGCTTTGAAGCCGACCAGGATCTCAATTTTTTGCTCAGCCTGTTCGAGGAAGGAATGACAGTTTCGCAGCAATCCAATTCCACGTTCAAACTGAGCCAGTGAAGATTCCAGCCCCAATGAATTGTCTTCGAGATCGGCAACAATCTGTTGTAGGTCGGCCATCGCCTGTTCAAACGAAAGGACCTTTTCAGCCTGAAAATGAATTTCGGCAGGGGGCGTATTCTTGTCAGGATCGGCAGGCTTCGGCATCGGCAGATTCCCAATAAACTCGGTGTCATCATTCACGCGAGAGGCCATTTTCACGCGCGACAACGGTGGGTTAAGAATAGTCGAGTCGCTCGCGCGTTGCGACCGTCTTCTCCCTCGCCCCAAGCCTTGTGATGGTCTGCTAAGACCTTTATGGTGTTCTGAACCATTCAAACCGACACTAAACTTTGCGAAGGAGACGGGCATGCGCGGCATTTCGACCTTTTTCGCCTGGCTCGCACTGATGTCGCCGCTGACTGCGGCAGAACCGCCGCTGGTTGAAAAATACCTTCACTCGGGCTAAATGGCTCGGGGTGAACAGGTGATCGAGGCAATACTTTCGTCAGCGCCAGACAACGATGATCTGCGCTTTGGACTGGCCGTGCTGAAACTCGTCCGTGGTGTTGAACGGCTCGGACAGGCGCTTTATGAATATGACGTAGCAGCCCATGAATAGAGCGTTTGCGATTCACAATCTCGAATCAAGAAACGAACGGCTCGTTGAATTTGAAGATGGGATAGAATGGGTGCTCTGGATTGGCCTCAACGGTATGGGCGGTACGTTCATGCGGAAGAACTGGACGTTGATTGCGTGTGGTGTGGCCTTGGCCGCTGCCAACATTTGCCTCGAACCGAGCGCTGTCGCCCGGCCCGAATACAACAAAGAGTTTTGGGACATGTACCCGCCACTGAAGGAGCAGAGAGAAGTCACGAAGTGCTACGCCTGTCATGGCGAGGAGAAGAAATTCCGCAACGATTATGGCAAGGCCATTGGTCGTGCACTTGGTGGATCGAAAGTGAAAAACGCCGCTCGAATCAAGGACGCGCTCAAGAAGGCGGAAAACGAAAAGAGCGCCACTGATGGCAAGACCTTCGGCGACCTGCTCAAGGACGGCAAGCTTCCTGGCAAAGCTCGCTGATTGTGTTGACTTGTCGATTCATGATCCGCAACATCCAGCGCTTGTCTCATGTCATGCCCGTGGCAAGCCGTATTCCCAGCCGTGCCGCAGCATTCAAGTCCAGGACGCGAACAGTTGTTCTTCCGACGGATGTCAGGCCGATGATCCGGTGTCCGCTCCATTCAAAGTGATCTTCCCACTGATCGTGACGCGGATGAAACAGCGGTGTCAGCGTATTTGTCTCTGGATCGAAGCCGGCCAGATCACTCGATTTCTTGAGATTGCATTCCGCACATGCGAGAGCAAGGTTATCCAACTCGTCTCCACCACCATGCTTGATCGGAACGATATCCTCCATCTGTAACGCAATGAGCGGTGATGTTTCCTGACGTCTTTGACAATACTCGCATCGGTGTTTCGCCCGCTCGCGAACGAACGCTCGTATGCGAGCCTCCATGCGTCATTTCCCGCTCAGTTGCAATCGAAACCGGGCTTCGGCCTGGAGAACGGCCATCAGATTGTTGGCCTCAATGTACCCCTCATACTCTCCGCGTTCCTCAGTTGTCAGCTCGCCTTCGTTGGCCTTTCCGGCGAGTTCATCCACTCGATCGGCGAGAGAAGAATCCGCCTGGAACTGCGCCAACTTGCGCATTTGGTCATTTGTGAGGAGGGCAAAGATCGGATCGGTGCCCCGATGAAACGCCTGCTGAGGATGAGTGGTGATGTTCATGATCCGAAGTCTACCAGCGTTCCAGCCTGTTCGTCAAAATGTTTCCGGGCCGCGATCATACCTGATTCGCGACAGGTAACGGTTTAGGGATGAGGTAGCTCCCATGAAGATTACACGGGATGTGGCTTTGTGCGATGCAAGAGAAAATGTGGCCTCTCTTCGTGCGGGTTGACATGAAACCGTTCAGCGATGCTGCCAGCATCGATTCGACAGCGCAGACCGCCGCTCCCGGTCAATTGACGTGGGGGACCGAGTGAGTCTATGGGTGCCGTCCTGACGTCGGCCTGAAAAACTTCGGCCAAACCGTCAACGATTCGATAATCAGCATCGGTTTCTCCGCAGTGCATTTGCATCCATCAGGCGGGTCGGCGGTGTTCAGAAGGAACTCGGCGGCACATCACTTGCGTCTATTCATTTGCGATTCTTGAGTCATTTAAGCGGGATTGCCGAATGAATCCCCGTTTGTGCCTCATGCTCAAACATGTTCTGGAGAATTCTTATGTTCGAAATATTTCGGAATCAATCCAAAAGCGCTGCTGGGGCCATCGTTTACGTGACCGTTGGCGTGCTCATGATCATTTGGGCGGGACTTTGGTATTGTTTTTATATATACCCGGTACCGAACCCACCGACGTGGCAGAAATTCATGTGCATCGGAACAATCCTGTCGGGCGTCGCCATTGGGGGAATCGGTCTCTTATTCGGAATGATCGGTCGCGGTGCCAAAGGCGCGGACACCTCTGTTGGCGTTTCCACCATGGGGTCAACTCTCCCGATCGCGGCGGCGACTGTGAGTCCGAACGGAAGCGTTGTCGGCCCCGCCCCCGTCATGCCCGCTGTATCGGCCGTGCCCCCGTCCGTGGTCTCAGTGAATTCTGCAATGCCATCGGAGCACCGTTAATGCGATTAGCGCCTGAGCCATTATGTTTTGAGGCAGCGCGACGATATTGAAACCATCATCGGCGTCCTCACTACGGTAATTTCGAGCCTTCCGGCCTCGGGCATTGTTCGATGAATTCGAGCGAGCGTTCGATCAGGATCTCGCCGGTCATTTCTCCCAATGACGTGCGAGACACGTAGTCGTACCTGGGGAAACTTTGGAAATCGACTTTTGTCAGAATGTAACCAAAGGCATCATTTGTCAGCCCGAACAGCAGATTGTGCTCACCGTGCATCTTGCGCTTGAGGTAAAAGCCAATGTTCGGCAGCGCCTCGCCGGGGATCGTCAGAATCTGAGCGGTGCCAAGGTTCACCACGTTGATCCTGGCTGTGACACTGTGATCGGGATTACGCGGATATTTTAATGGCGAACCAATCACGACCGCCCAGAGGATTTCGGAATCGACCGGGAATTTGACGTCGATCGAACCGCAAAACAGGTTGGGATTCTCTTGAATCGGAACGTCTCGCACGATTCGAATGGCCTCGTCGGCCATCGTGTGGCCGATGCGGAGGCACTCGGTCCAGGTTCGGTCGTCGTGCCAGACCGCTCGTTGGGTATCCTTGGGCCGGTTGAGGTCCCGGTTGTCGGCCGTGATCATGCCGCCTTGTGCGCCGTTCATGAAGATCGCCATTCCGCCCGATTTTTCTTCAATCCGATCGCATAATGGCCCGATCAGGTCTGGACTGAGAACGCCAATTCCGGAGCCGAGCACTTCGGGATGAATCGCATAGTTCACCAGCGTGGCAATCACTTGATTTGTCGGACTGACAGCTTGAATGACGCTCATCCGACGGTCGTACAAGTCGGGGGCATAATAGTTGTAGGCAATCTTGCCCTTCGCCTCGTCGGTGGCCACCTTCAGCCGTGCCGGCTTTAGTCCATCCAGAGCATCATTCACGGCTTCCGCAGCTTTGGTACAAACGAGATCCATGTACTTCAGATCGCCGGTATGCCCGCCAAGCGGGTTCGCGAACGCGTAGCAATCTGGCGCGCTGTGGGTATGTGTCGAGCCGATCAGAATATTCTTCGCGGGAACTCGTGGGGCTCGTGCTCGGACTCGCTCGCATAAGACCGACGGAAAGCCGAGCAGATCCAGGCCGACGACGGCGATTGTTGTCTCGCCTTTTTGGAACACGACGGCCCGCGCCGTGAGTTCACCTTGTTTTTCACGAGCCGGAGAAGGTGTGCCCAGACCACCGGACACGGGCAACAGTGGATCGGGCGTAATGATTCTTTTTCCCGTTCCGACCTTGAAGTCTTCCGCGATTGCGGTTCCCAATAATGACGTCAGCGAAAGCACGACCAGCAGGACTCGATGAGCACCCCTGAACGCGTTTTTCATGTCGTGGATGATGGGCATGCGGAACTCCATGGCCAAAGTACGGAAGGTTTGACGAACAAGAGCCACCTGGGGAAGTTACCCCGAGGTTCATGTTACCGAGGAATTCTCCTTGAGACGTCGCCGATCAAGATTCGCATCAGGAGTATCACTTCCGACGCGCTGAAATTGAATTTTCAAAATTCTTTAAAAATTTATACAACTTATCTACGCGCAATATTATGATATGGTATGATTGCCATTCGAACGTGATTTGAACGACAGAATTGATGAATCAGGTGGGACCAATGAACGCTGGATCAGAATTAAATCGACGAGAGAGTGCCTGTTTAGAATGCGCTCAATTTTGTCCGGTGTCAGGTCGGGTGATCCCTGGGAAGAGGGTCGAAGCCAATTCTCATGTTGGTCATGTTGGTCAATTGACAAACATGACCAACATGGATGAAACCCTGGAAAAATAGCGTTTTCACGCCATCTTGGTCATGTGAGTCATGTTGGTCAATTAATATTCGCAATTCCATGGAAGAGAGAATTGTTCAATGTATAGAGTCCAGATGAGACAGAGATGCATGTCCGACGACGCTGGTCTGTTGAATGTTCGTTTGCGGAATGGCAACATTGTCGACTCTTCATCACGTCATTGAGAGATTTCGAACGTCGAAATTCAGGCAACGATTTTCAGTTCAATGGATTGTACGGAACAAGCGGATGACGGAATCGACGACATCATTCACAATCGACGATCTTTTCCGGTTGATCGCGCGCAGCGGTCTGCTTCACGACACGCTTTTTGAAGCCCAGAAACAGCGCTTTTGTGGCGAGAAATCCACGCCAAAGGCGGCTCTTGCACAAATGCTGGCCGAACATTTGCTGACACCGTTCCAGGCGAAACAACTCAGCGAACGGCGTCATCGCGGTTTCTTCCTTTCCGAGAAATATAAGATTCTCGACTTCCTCGGCCAGGGAGGAATGAGCCGTGTGCTGCTTTGCGAGCACCTGTTGCTTCAGCGACTGGTCGCCGTGAAGATTCTGAATAAATCGCTGGACAAATTCCCCGGTGCCGCCGAACGGTTTCTTCGCGAAGCCCGTGCTTCCGCGTCGATGGACCACCCGAACATTGCGCGTGTGTTTGATGTCGATCGTACGGGACTTGGTCCCTGCATTGTCATGGAATTCGTCGATGGCAACAACCTGCACGACATGGCCACCAAACGAGAACCATTGGCCATCAACCGCGTGGCGCACTTTATCAGCCAGGCGGCGACCGGACTTCAACAAGCTCATCAGGCGGGATTGGTTCATCGGGATGTCAAGCCCGCGAACTTGATGATCGATCGCGGGGGCACGGTTAAACTTCTCGATCTGGGGCTGGCCCGGTTCTTCGATCCGACTCGATCCGATCATTTGACTCAGCAGTTTGATGACACATGCATCATTGGAACCGCCGACTACATTGCTCCCGAGCAGGTCATGGAATCGAGTTCGGCCGATATTCGATCCGACATCTACAGTCTTGGCTATTCGATGTATTTTCTGTTGACGCGCAAACTTCCTGCGGGCACAGGGCCGGCCATGCGAAAGCTGCTGTGGCATCAGACTCGCGAACCGGAACCGATCCGCAATGTCCGCCCGGAAGTCCCCGCGGAACTGGCGGCCGTTCTCGAACGGATGATCAAGAAAAAGCCGGACGAGCGGTATCAGACTCCCTCGGACGTGGTCGCGGCGTTAAGCCCCTGGACGGTGGAACCGATCGGCGATCCTTCGGCCGACGAAATGCCACGCACGAAGGCGGCGTCATACCGGCTGGGACTATGTCCTCCGCCCGATAGTTCCAAAGTTGCCGGCGCCGCATCGTCCGTGCCTCCCGAGAAGGGCACCGTTCCGAATATGACCCACGGTTCGTCCACGATCCAGCAGCAATCGGCAACCATTGTCGCAGCAGACGCACAAACCGAAGCCTCTTCGATGATCGGTTATACGAATTCTCGAGATGCGGAGTCGTTTGCGACGACGAATTCGTCCGTTCGTTCCGCAAAGACGAACGAAGTGCTGTCCGCTTCTGCAGAAACCGATTGCACCTCGGGATCATCCTACGTCCGTTCGGTGAAGGAGATCACCGAGGTCACCGGCCAATTCACTCGACGTCACGTGGTGACGCTGATCGGGATGGTCATTGCATTCGGTCTCGGTGGCTTGACGACTCAATGGTTCGCGAACGGCCATTCCCGAACGAGCTCGAAAGGCCACAACGGGAACGTGGCCAGTTCGAATCACTTACTCGCGATTAAACCGAATGCCGCGACCACACTCGAACAGACATCGTCGCCGATGCCTTCACAAGGAATCGTGCTGCGAGGTGGCGGGTCGACGTTCATCCGGCCCGTGCTCGAGCAGTGGGCTAGTATTTATGAGAAACAGACCGGCGTCAAAATCGAATATTCCGCGGTCGGCTCGACCAAAGGTGTTGATGGACTGGTCTCGAATTTCCTGGACTTCGGTTGTACGGACGCGTTTCTTTCCGACGAACAACTGGCCGAAGCAGGTTCCGAGATCCTCCACATTCCACTGGCAATCGGTGCCGTGGTCCCCGTGTCCAACGTGACCAATGATGCCGGCGAACCATTGCCATTAAGATTTACCGGGGCGATGCTGGCCAGCATCTATCTGGGAAAAGTGAAGAAGTGGAATGACCCCGCGATCGCAGTGAGCAATCCTGGGCGCACTTTACCAGATGTCGAGATCACGGTCGTCCATCGTCGCGATGGAAGTGGAACGACCGCGATCTGGACGGACTACTTGAGTCAGACCAGTTCCGTGTGGCAGACTCAGGTTGGTCACGGTAACAAGGTTCAATGGCCCGTGGGCATTGCGGCGGAAAAGAACGATGGCGTCGCCGACACCGTCAGCCGGACCGCCGGCGCGATCGGCTATGTCGAGCTGACATATGCACTTGCCAATGGTCTGTCGGTGGGGCAAGTGAAAAATCAGTCCGGTGCATTTGTTGAACCATCGGTCGATGGAATCAGCGCCGCAGCCGCATCACTTCGAGTCATTCCCGCCGATCTTCGCTATGGATTGGTCGATGCCGCTGGAACGGGCTCGTATCCGATTGTCGGCACCTGTTGGGTAGTTTTGCGTGCGGACCAGACGGGCGAACGTGGAACCGCGCTTGTTCAGTTCTTGCGCTGGGCCACGACGGAAGGTCAAATGCATCTGGCAAGCCTGCATTACGGTCGCCTACCCACCGAGTTCTCGGAACGAATTACGACGTTGCTGGGCAAAGTCACGATTGCCAAGTGACGGAGCGTTCGATCGTACTTCGCCCGGTTCGAAAGGCCGGGAACGATTTTGCAGTGATGAAAGGAACACACACCACACCTCCCCTGCGGAGGTGGTTTACGGGCTTTTGCGCTAGCAAAATGAAGTCCGACTCGTTGAACGAAACCGCTGGTGCAAAGGCCCGTGAACCACCGGGGCGGAGTGATCCGCTGTATCACTTTGATCGTTGCCAGCTCTTGGACCATGAGTCGCACCAGGCGATTGCCTTTTGCAAGAGGCCTGGTTCGGTCGCGTGAATCAGAGGCTGCCGATTGATGAATTGTCGTAAATCTTGGGCCAGGGCGCGGGCGGAGGTGTAGCGATCTTCAGGCGCTTTTGCCATCGCCTTCAAGATGATCCGTTCGAGAGACGAAGGAAAGTCGGATACCAGGTTTCGAGGATTCGGAGGCTGATGATGCATGATCGCGGCATTCAAGCGAGATCGCTTTTGAACGTCGAAGATCGGAGTTTGAGTGGCCAGCTCGTACAACGTGACACCGAGTGAATACAAATCGCTTCTCGGGTCTCCGTGGCCCGTCAATCGTTCGGGAGCCATGTATCTGAGTGTACCGATCGCGCGATCGTCGTTGTCGGTCAGCTCGCCCGGTTGCGGCTGACCGATTCCAAAATCGGTCACGATGACTTGACCATTGGATCGCACGAGCAGATTGGATGGCTTGATGTCGTTGTGCAGAACATTTTGATCATGAGCACACGCGAGCGCAAGTGCCACTTGCTCGCCGATCCTGGCGAAACCTTTCCAGGCATCGTGTGTCAATGATCCACCCGCGACAGCGACTTCGGACTGCGGCTTTTTCGACGAGTGTCGTTTGCCTCGCTGCTGCTGCTGCTGCTTCAGTCCTTGAATGATCTTGTCCAGACCAACGCCTTCAATCAGTTGCATCACGTAATAGTAATATCCCTGGTCCTCCGAAAAGGAATAGATCTGCACAATGTTCGGGTGCTGCAAAGCCGCAATCGTCGCGGCTTCGCGTTGCAATCGTTCTTTCCAAATCGGCATGTCGGCTGCGAATCGCCACGGCAACAGCTTGATGGCCACGGCTCGATGCGAAGTCAGGTGGAATGCCTGGAACACGACGCCCATTCCCCCTCGCCCGAGTTCTTGAACGAGTTGATAATCACCCAGCCTGTCGAACGGGAACTGTTTTGGCACGTTTCGCCGCAGGCATTCGATTTCTTTTTCGCTCTTCAATCGTTCGAGATTGCCGACCAGCGGGAACAGCTCACGAATTTGCTCGGCCAAGGCCGGGTAGCGCCCGGCAAAATCGTCGATTGAGGGCGTCTTGCCCTGCCGGATCTGGTCCATGAATTCGGTCAAAACCAGTTCCAACGGATCTCGCGCGGAAGAGAAGGATGAAGGCGGAAGGATGAAGGATGAATAGGAAGGAGTTTTGCCTGCGTCTGCTTCATCTTCTTTCTTATTCATCCTTCATCCTTCCGCCTTCATCCTTCTCTTCTGCCTTCATCCTTCTCTTCAAACGCATTGGGAATGACGAGTTCGAGAATCTGCTTCAGGCGACCGAGTGCGCGAACGTAGCGGACACTGGCGGCCTGTTCGGTCAGGTCGAGCAGTTTGGCGACCTCGCTGTTACTGAGCGCTTCGAAATGTCGGAGAGCCAGGATTTCCCGATCCACTTCGTTCATCCCCAATAGGACCGAATCGAGCTGTTTTGTCATTTCCGCATGCGATGCATTGCTGCTGGGCGAGCGAGCAGAATCTGACAGATGGAACGCGAGGCATGACGATGTCGAACCTGATCCCCAGACACTCTCGATCGAGAGTTCCCGCGAAGAGGATCGTTTTTGGGCTCCGAGATGAAATCGATGCAAATCCAGCAACGTCTGAATTACAACACTGCGGAACCACAAAAACGAGGATGAACCGGCGTCTTTATAGAAGTGATCGATTCGATCGACCGCTCGCAGCCAGGCATCCTGCAACACGTCATCAGCGTCGATGCGACCCTGTAAACCTGGATGCAATCGAAACGTGACCATCCGCCACAACTTTGGCCGGTAGATCGCGAAGAGCTCGCCCAATGCGTCACGATCACCGTGAATAATCCGACCCACCAACTCGGCATGCTCGTCGACTTCGGCATCAACGGTATGCGGTTGTTTTGGTTCGACCTGAGGATTGTGGTTCTTGTCCTGCATCATGCGGAAGCGGCCTTTGTACCGCGGGTTCACTCAAAGTCCGTGCATTGTCATACGTTGATTTGGACGTGGTTTCTTTCCGGAATTCCGATGCAACAGAGATGTCGATTGTACCGGTTTCGATTGGCCTGGACGAGCCAGGTTTGTGAATCGCGAATACCATCGCCGGGGGCTTGGGCCGAGGCATTATGGAAGGTGGGCTTACGAAGTGACGATTGAAGCGTTCACGTGGAGTAGGCTTCCAGCCTTCCATTCTAACGAATCAAATGTCTGGCAGGCTGGAAGCCTACCCCACGATGACGGGTTTACCACGCGACTTCCATCAGGTTGACGACCTTGCGTGCCATCAGCAGAAACGCGTCGTCCATCGCCGTCGCAAGGGACTGTCCAATTTCCGGGGCCATTTCCGCCTGCGACGTCATTGGAATTGCGTCGGCGGAGAGCGGGATTTCCTGTTCCGCGAGGATTCGCCCCGTTCGAAGATCCTCCCATTTCACCTTGACCATCAATGTTATTTGCAATTCCCGGGGATCGTCATAGCGGGTTTCGCCAAGAACATCCTTACGGAAACCGACGATCTTGCCCGTCAGTCGCGTGTCCGCTTCAAGCCCTTTGGCCAGGCGATAAGACGTTCGCTTCGTGATTTCGTTTTGAATGGCTTCTGTCAATTGGAACTCGATTCCGCGCCGATTCGTGTCATTCTCAAAGATCGGTACCGCGACCGTTTTGATGTCACGATTGAAGCTGTTTCCCACCGTATAGCCACAACCTGTCAGCGAGGAAACAAGCCACAGACTGCTGATCAGCAGAACCAGTCTCGACCAACCTTTGGATAAACTTTCGGGCGCGATTTCCCTGGTGTCCGAACGATTACCAGCTTGTGACGAAAGTCGACAAAATGAACGGGGCCGGTTCTCCCGGAGATCCGCAGCGATTCGTGGGTTTCGTTCCGTTTTCATCCGGCTACTACAATCATTTGTGCGGGTTCCACCCACGACGCTTATTCAGGCGGGTTCAACCCGGTGGGATCAAAGGCGAGCTCGACCCACGGGAGGATTATTCAGCCGTTCCGCTTCCAAATCGGTCCCCTCGGGCAAGGCGTCTGGCGTCGACCCACGAGGGGATCTGCGGCGAGGCTTTGTGGGCTTTTCCGGTTCGACAGGAGCCTGTTCGACTTCGTCAGGAGAATCCTCGACCGGTGCCTTCTTAGGCCGATCCGTCGTTTCCGTATCTGGCTCGGAAGTCGCTTTCGGGGGCGCGCTCTCATTCAGCTTCGCGCTGTTGCTGGTCTTTGCCTTTGGCGTGATGCGGAATGAGTCGGCGGGTGCGCGTTTAAGTCGATAAGGCACGGGCGTTTCGAGGAATTTCTCAAAACCCGATTTCTCGGGATCAACCGTCGTCAGGAAGGCCGCACCGCTTGAATATTCCGGCCCCAATTCCACCAATTTCGCGCGAGCTTTGGCCGCATACGGCGACTTTGGATACTCGTTGATCACCTGATGGCAATAGACCGCAGCAGAACGCTTCTTGTTCTTCCGCATGTAGAATTCGACCGAGGCCCAGATTTCCAAAGCCTTCGCGTCTTCAATGCGGGCCAATTCTTCCCGAATCCGATCCGCCTCGGGAAGATTCGGATAAAGGCGCAGGGTACTTTCCTTCAGAAGTTGAGCTTCTCGAAGTGTGCGACCTTCATAGGTCGGCCCCTGATAGGACATCAGTTTCACGTGTGAACCGAGCACGAATGCATTCTGAACATGCGGGCTGTTCGGAAATGTTTCGCGAAGCATTTGAAAGAATCGGTCGGCTTCGACGTAGTTGCCTTTCCTCGCATGGTAACTGGCGACGAGCATCATCGAATCGTCCGCAAGCGGTCCGGTTGGATCGTTCATCCAAACGGCCGACAAGGCCGCCACGCCATTTCCTGGAGTATCAAATAGGGGTTCCTTCTTGTTTCTGAAATTCGGCACGAATAATGGCTTGGCCTTCGGCAACTTCGGAGGCTCATCCGAGGGCAAACCTTTGGCCGGTTGATCGAAATTGACCTGATGGATTTCCCCCAGTTTCACGACCTCGGGGAAATCGAGCCACAGCCGGCCGACCGTGAACAATCGTTCGCTGACGACATTCAGATGTCTGGTCGACGGGTATTCCTTCAGCAGGATCGCATAGGCGTCGTGCGCTACGGCATAGTTGTCTTGCTTCCACGCCGATTCCGCCTGCATGAACAACGCGTCTTCGCGGATTTCGCTCTTTTTGAATTTCTTCGCGACCTTCTTGAACGCAACCCGTGCTTCTTCGTATCTTTCCTCTTTGAACAGATCTGTCGCTTCGAGGTACTCTTCCGTACCCGCGATCGGCTTCAACGATTTTCCCGCGGCCGCGTCTTCCTCTTGCTGCTTCTTTTTGAAGAGGTTCACCAGTGAACGTTGGGTCGGTCCCTGAACCCGTTCGATGTTCGGCGACGTATCCTTCAGCAGCGCGGACTTTTCCCACGGGGTGGCACAACCCATAGCCAGAAACAACAACGCCACGGCGCAGACCAAAGGCCCGCGTTTCACAGCGAATTGACGAGACGTCGTGTTGTACATGGTCATCCGTGACCGAGGCATCGCCGGTCGATATGTTCAGGAATCGAGATATTTCAGCATTTTTGGACGCCGACCGAGGATGTGACTGATGGCGGCGGTCGTGACGTGTTTCACTTCTTTCAATTGCTGCTGGGTGAGGGCCAGCCGCTTCCATGCATGTTCACTCTCACCCGCCAGCAGTTTCAGTGCGGCGGCCGTTCCAGCGTGAATCGAAATTTGCGTGTAATCTTCTCGTTGGCATTCGGGACAGATCAATCCACCCTCGGAAACCCAGAATCCAAACGTTCGTCCTTCGGTCAGTTGCGTGCCGCAGGCGGCACAGAATTCAAAATCGGGAAGTTGTCCAATTTCTCGCAGTAACACCAATTCGAATCGCACGATACCGAGCATCGTCGCTGCGGATGTGCGAAACATTTCCAGGGCCTCTTGCGCAGCGACGTACAGCGCAAGGTGCGGATCGTAGTCTTCGGTCAGTCCTAACAGTAATTCGGCCAGATAGTAGCCTGCATACAGGCAGTTTAAATCTCGTTCCTGGGGATGGAACCTTGTGACGAGTTTGGCTTCCGTCAATAAGTCGAGTCCAGATGTGCTCTTCCGGAGGAACACTATCTGACACGTCGAGAGAAGGTCAAGAGCGGATTCAAACGGACCCTTCAGCTTGCGTCCCCCTTTGGCTAAAGCCGAGATTTTGCCGAATTCCCGAGTGAAAACGACCACAATCCGGCTGGATTCGCTGAAATCGGTGACTCGGAGAATCAATCCTTCGGTTTTTTCGCTCGACATTACTGGTCGATCCCGGGGACTTTGCCATTCGATTCCGTTCGAGCATCCGTCGCGGGAATTCCCACGACCGGCAGCGGATCGCGAACGGGCCGAGCTTCGTCATCAGGAGCAATGCGGTCAAGAGGAATTCCATCGACCTCCTGTCTCAGCAAGAGGTAGATCACTGCCGTTGCGGACCAGAAGAAACTGATCCCGATTCCGGCCACAGTCTGGTCGGCGAGAAACGTCAGCGGACCGAACAACGAGTCATGTGCTTGTGTCAAACCGCTGCCAAGAGCCGTACATGATGTTGCACACCAGATCGTCATCTCGCCAATCAAGATGACGATCCACATCAGCACGATCCCCACCAGCAGGCCGAAAACTGTATGGGCCGCCACCTGCCATGGTCTTCCGGTCAATCCACTATAGGCTCGACTCAAGCCACCAAAGCTGTCGCAATCATCGGTGGCAATCGCGGCCACCATCAACGGCCATCCACAGGCGGTGGCGAACAATAAAAAGGCCATTCCGAATCCCATCAGGCCCAAGAATGGAGACGCGATGGTCAACCATGTCGAACCGACAAACGGGAATCGGCCAACCAATCCGACTGTCGCGAGTGACATTGCCATGAGAAACGCCGCGACCAACGGAATCAGGGGCGCACCGACAGAGGCAGGCCATCGTTTCAATCCGTATTGGATCGCCAGGCGAACGCTGGAATCATCGTGGCCGACAAAAAGATATGCCGAGCGGCGACAAAGGATGACGCCGACAAGAGACCAGGCAGCGAGAGCCAAAGCAAATCGACAGCTCATCCGCGCACTGAACCCCCACTCCCACCCTGAATTCAGGACAGAAATGACGGGCTCCAGCACACTGGACCAAGGTCTTGCGACGGCCGCGATCAGCGTACGGTCAAACGGAGGAACGATTCCGATTTGCGTCCCCCATCGATCCGCATCGATGCTCACGGGAGTGGATTGAACAGACGGGCGGAAAATAAGATCGACGAATTGTCCCGAGATCGTCAGTAAAAATGACGCTAGCGCTGCGATGACGATCGACGCCGGAGACAACGCGATTCCGGCAGCTTCCAGGATTCGGAGAGCGGGGAATTGACGTGCCCTTCGCGCGTCGCCCGCTTGTTTATCATCACCAGGCATTCACAATCCTCAAATGGCTCGACGCAAAGTCTGCATGAAATAATCGAGCACACCTTGCGCGTCGACCTCGAGAATTGCGTCAACGTTACTGTGCCACGCCGGGCGCTGACGACGGTCAAAGATCGTCATGCCGCGCGTCAGGTGCCCTTCCGTCTCGACATCCACAGACAATGTCGTTCGCTTGAACAATCGAGGTTGTGAAATCGAAGCGAGAGCCGTGAGCTCGGCCAACCAGATCCCTTCCACCCCCAAATGCTGTCGATGAGCCCGCAGTGCGAACGGCAATAACTGCTTGAGCAGGCTTCCGCAATGAGTCGCCTCAGACAGACCGAGTCGGTCGAGCTGATCGAACGTCAACATCACTTTCTGACTGACATCCCGCGGGACGATCGATTTCATCGTCGGCGACTTCAGCACCACGCGTGCGGCTTCGGGGTGATGGAAGACATTGAATTCCGCAGCGGCCGTGACATCTCCCTCGCTTGCAACAGTTCCCGCGAGACAAACCAAACTTCTCAAACTGCCAAGAAATCCCGCGTCACGATCGGCGGCCAAGGCCACGTTGCTCAGCGGTCCCAGCGTCAATAATGTGATCTCGTCGGGAAAATCCCGGGCCAGTTCGGTCATCAACTTGGCGGCATCGCGCGGATGATGAAGATCGGCGACGCCAACCGGCCAGTCTCCCAATCCGTCCGGTCCATGCAATAAACGCTGTTGATTCTGCCAGTCGGGTGAAGGAGCAATCGATTCGGCTTCGACCATTCGTTGAGCCGCTTCTGCTTGTCCAATGCGCGGCCATTTCGGTGGATCGAGCGCTTCGACCAACGCCTGAAGGTTTCGCCCCGCCTGCACGGCGGACACGGCCCCGCCAACCGCCGTCAACGCGATGACATCCAATTCGGGATCCGCCAGTGCGATGGCAATGGCCAAGGCATCGCCGATTCCAGGATCCGCATCGATAATCAACTTCTGTGGCATGAACGTCTTTTCTCGCCGCGGTCGTTGAGGTTTTTATGAAGACTCAACTCAATTCGCCGCCCGTTGCATTTTCAATGACGCGGTTGGCGATCGAGTCGCTCGGTTGACAAAAATCACCGACAATTCCCAACTTGTTGGAACCCACACCCCCGACTCTGAGGACACAACGTGTACCAGATCGTAGGCAGTCGTCGGCAGTCATTCAATCCCCGATTTGAACGGGATGCTGAAAACCGATCGAACGTGCCCGGTTTCGTCACCTGGCACCCAAGGCCTGGACTCGAAGAAGAATCCCAATCTGACAGGCACCGCAGATGCATATCATCACGAATGCCATCATCCAGAAATACGGTTCAGGATTTCCACCAGCACTTACGAGTATTGTCACTTCGCACCCAATGCTTGAACCCGTAAGAGGACCCCGATGTGACAGACGCCACAGACACAAACCATGAGAAAGGTCGCGATCCCCAGAAGAACTTCATTTGAGATTGCGGGAACGGACAGACCTAAAAAACCAAGAATGGCAAAGTACACACCAAATGTCAGGCCGATGGCGAGTGGCACGGCTGCCCATCGCACATACAACGCGGTGAAAATTGCAAAGTGTGGGATCAGGACAAATAACATGATCAGCGCCCATCCACCGTGCTCGTTCTTGATGTTGGCAAAGAAGTCGAAACGGCCGTGTTCGGTGGCCAGAGTCACAATCAGCTCGATCACAGGACCTGGAAGCCACCCCAGCAGTGCCCCGGCGAACTTGGCGTAGACGATCGCGATCGATGATCTTGGCAACATCAGCAGAGACGAGATCGTCTGTCCACGAAGTTCGTCGTGCATCGAACGAGCCAGTACGATGGCTGCGTCGATCGCGACGGAAAGAGACGTCAGGATCAAATAGAACTCGACAGAATCTCCGGAAGGACCGGGTGCGTAACCCCAAAGATAGTGAAATCCGAACACAACGACACCCAACCCGACGTAGTACATCACGCGGACGAACATCATGCCAATCCCACCCGATACAAAATAAAAGTCCTTCCAGACAAAGGGATTGGTCCACGATCGACCTGCGTTGAACCGAAAGAATGCCCGTTGACGGGCAACCAGCCCTCGCGAGCTTGATTCGGCGGACGGGTTCCTCGTCGCGAGCCCAAATAAAAGCCAGGACAAAGCGGCACAGCTCAATCCCATAGCGCTATTGCTAATGACTTGAACACTCCAGGGCGACTGGCCGAATCCCGTTTCCAGAATGCTTCCCATGCGAAGGTAGACGCAGGCCTCGCTCGTCCCTTGCAGCAGTCTTCCCCAAAGGTCGGACTCATTCAGACTCTGGACGCCGCGCAGGACATTCTGCGCGTGAAACCAAAGCAAGCCCCTCGCAATGCTGGGCAACGCGACATACGCGACAAGACCGACGACCATCAATCCGGCCGCGTTCCGACTGCGTGGGGCGATCGTCGAACAGAACAACCCAAATCCAGCCAGAAACACCATGTAGGCCAACAGGGCCACGGTGGCCGCCCGGATCTGTCCCGCGGAGACACCACCCATCGTCACGGCCAGCAGCATGAACGGGTATTGGACGGCGACCATTAGGAGTGCCTCCCACAGACGCCCGCCGGTTTTTCCCGCGAGGATTCCCAATGGACTGATCCCCGCCATCAGCATCAGGCCAAGCGTATCTTCTTCTTTTTCTTCGGTGATCGTCGTCGAGAAAAATCCGAGCCCAAGCAGGGTCATGAACGTGACATCGAGATACGCGATCCCTTGAAAGAATCTCAATCCTGGCGCGCCGAAAATATTCTGAGTCGCCAACGCAATGCAAAGGGCGAAATAGATCGCCGCAATCAATCCCAACCGCGTCAGATGAGTCGACCAGGCACGCGAATCAATCCTGAGCGATCGTTCGAGCAGCGCGAATGCCCCGTTTAACATCCCATATCCCTGCTGATGTTGTTCGTCATTTCGCACCCAATGATTCGACTCGCAACAGAACGCCGATATGACAGGCCGCATTGATGCTCAGAAGCACAAGTGACAAGGCGGTCATGGCCAGTTGAAATCCAATGCCAAAATTGACGCCCGGACGTGGGCTCAAAACCATCCATGACACCACCATCACACCGACCCCAATCACGAAATAAGTTCCCAGAGTCAGCCCGATTGCGAGTGGGACGGCTCCCCATCGCACGTAAAGTGCCAACAGAGCCGCATAATGGGGAACCAACGCAAAAAACAGGAAGACAACCGGGACGACCCAAAGATCCTGATGAGTGAGCAGGTGCCGTAATCCTCGTTGTCCGACATTTGTCATCAGAACGGTCGAGATTCCAAAAATCGGTCCTGGAAGCCAGCCCAGTAACGCCCCTGCGAATTTTGAATAGACGGTCCCGTTCGAGGCCTTCGGCAACATCATCAGCGACGCGAGCGTTTGGCCACGGACTTCATCGTGCATCGAACGAGCCACAAGAAGCGCTGCGTCAACCGGCAGCAAGAACATAATCCACATCAGGTAAACCTCAACCCACACGTCATAAGGAAGACCGAGAAGTTGTTGCCACCAATAGATGACGGTCCCCAGCCCACCGTAGAACGCAACGCGGATGAGTAGCATCCAGATCCCGCCGGCTGCGAAATAGAAATCCTTCCAGACGAAAGGATTGTCCCACGAGCGACCTGGACTGAATCGAAAGAACCCGCGGCGTTGTGACACCAGGCCGCGCGAACTCGATTCGGTCGCTGGACTTCGAGTGGCAATTCCGAATACCAACCATGCCATCCCCGCACTAATCAATCCTCCGGCAACGTTGCTGACGACCTGAAGAGTTAAGGCCGATTGTGCGAAGCCGGTCGACAAGATCTCTGGCATCCGCACGAAGACGCTCAGGTCGCCAAATCTGTCCAGCAAATCCCACCAATGCGGAGCAAGGTTCCATTCATGAGTCCAATTGGCGGGCGAGCTGCGATGAATCCAAACCACACCCTTGGCGGCAACCGGCAATCCAATATAGGCAACGATTCCACCGATCATGACTATTCCGGCCGTGCGGCTGCGCGGCGCGACCGTCGAACAGAGCAGGCCAAATCCCGAGAGAAACAACATATAGGCCAGCAGGGCGACCGTCATCGCCCAGATTTGTCCGCTGGTCACTCCGCCCATCGTGACGGCGAGCAGCGTGAATGGGTACTGCACAGCCACCAGCAACAGTGCTTGCCACAGCCGTCCTCCCGCCTTGCCGACCAGAATTCCGACAGGACTGATCCCGGCCATCATCATCAGGCCCAGTGTGTCCTCTTCCTTTTCTTCGGTAATCGCGGTCGAGAAAAAGCCAATTCCCAGCAACGTCATGAAAAAGGCATCGAGGGACGCAATCCCTTGAAAGAAACTCAACCCCGGTGCGCCAATACGGAATTGCGTCGATACGGTCAAACACAGAGAGACATAAATCGCGCCGATCAATCCCAGTCGAGCCAGATGCGTCGACCACGACCGCGCATCGATTCTGAGCGATCGTTCGAGAAGTGCAAAGGCCCCGTTTTGCATTCAGATTCCTCGTTGACTCATACCATCGGCAAAATGTCGCTGTCAGTGAAATTCGCGGTGATTTCAGATCATGCCAGAATAACGATCAAAGACACAACCGCTCAATTGGCATTCCCTTGCCGAATGTTGCACCGGCTTGGAGAAAGCCATACCCAACTGACGACGGGGGAGGCGCGGGCGTCCCTTGCATTGAGGAAGCCCGGAAACAGCTGGCATCAACCGCACAGGGGCCGCTACCCTATCGTCTTGCCCGTTTTCTGCCCGCAATGATGGATCTTTTCGCAATCTCTTGAGGAATTTGGCGAGCAGGCGCGTTCCTGAGGTACTTGGAGCGGTCGCTCCTCGCCAACCGCCTGTGGCGGCTTTCTCCTCTCTCCTTTCTATTCGCCAACGGCGAATCGGTTGTCGGTTGACCGAGATCGGCTTAAACTCGTGCGGCCTCGTGTTCCCGCCATCAGCATCCTGCCGATCGACAACCTCAGAGGAATTCTCGATGTCCGCTCCCGCCCCGATTCAAACCGCACCACTTCGGCTGACCAGTACCCAATGGTTGATTTGCGTGATCGCCGCGATCGGTTTTGCGTTCGACATCTATGAGCTTCTCATGTTGCCGCTCGTAATTCCCGGTGCCCTGAAGGAATTGGGTGACCTTACACCAGCGCATAAGGATTGGGTCTTCTGGACGACGATGATGTTTTACGTCCCCGCAATGTGTGGCGGCATCTTCGGACTGATCGGCGGTTACCTGACAGATCGTCTGGGACGACGGCGTGTGTTGACGTGGAGTATTCTGCTGTACGCGTTCTCGGCCTTTGCGGCGGGATACTCAACCAGCATTCCCATGCTGCTCTTCTTTCGGACGACGACGTTTATCGGCGTCTGTGTCGAGTTTGTGGCGGCCGTCGCCTGGTTGGCCGAACTTTTCGACGACCACGTGCAACGCGAAAAAGTCCTGGGTTACACCCAAGCCTTTTCGTCGATCGGCGGACTGTTGGTCGCTTTCGCCAACGGACTGATTGTGAACAACACAGCGTCTCTTCCCGCGATTGGCCTGCCAGACTTTCTGGGATTCTTAGGCCCTATTGGTGAATCGCATGCCGCTTGGCGGTACACGTTGATGTCGGGTTTGATTCCCGCAGTCCCGCTAATCTTGATTCGCCCGTTTCTGCCGGAATCTCCGAAGTGGGCTCAGAAAAAGCTGGCGGGAACATTGCGTCGGCCAAGTATCGCCGAATTGTTTTCACCCGAACTCCGACGGACAACGCTTGTCACGACGGCGATGTTCGCCTGCAGCTACGGAGTGGCCTTTGGAGCGATTCAGCAGATGCCACTCATCGTTGGCGGGATTGACGCGGTAAAGGCCGAAACTGTCGAAGCTGTGAAAAAGGCGAAAGAGGCGGTCTTTGCAAAAGAGCCGGACAAAGAGAAAGCGGAAGTCCTGGCCAAAGCGGCCGCTGGGCGAGCGGCGGGACAAATTCGGCAAAAGAAGGCACCCGAATACACAAAGGCGCAAGAGCTTGGTGGCCTCGTCGGTCGATTCTTACTCGCGATCGTCGTCGTCCTTTTTGCGAGCCGTCGTAACCTATTGAGGGTCTTTCTGATCCCTGGACTGATTATTACACCGATCGTTTTCATTGGATTTGCACGTGGCCAGGAAGTGACGTACTTCAGCGCCGACATCAGTGCGATTCCCGGCTTCCACGACTTTTATCTCTCGTTGCTTGGAATCGGAATATTTCTCGCCGGACTGTTCACAGTCGCTCAGTTCAGTTTCTGGGGGAATTACCTTCCCAGTGTCTATCCAGTCCATCTTCGCGGTACGGGTGAGAGTTTCGCCGCTAACATTGGCGGTCGAATGATCGGAACCGCGTTCTTCGGAGTCACACAATTCATCGCCGGGATGTCATTTGTTCCGGGAGGCGCCCCCGAAGCAAAGATGGCTTACGTTGCTGCCGGCGTCGCTGGAACACTGTTCGCCCTCAATTTGATTCTGTCCTGCTTCCTGCCTGAACCGAAGCCGTCACAAGATGAATAGTCGAGGGCTGCTGCTGGCTTCATACCGTGCAGGCAGCACCACGTCGTTGCGAGAGGACTCACTGATTGGGGGTCGGCGCGATCGCGCTCACGGATGGCTTAATCCTGGCGCATTTCGTGAGATATTCAGTTTCACTTGCGTTCCCAGCACTGGTAAAAATCGATTTTCTTGTCGGCGGGTGATACTCCGACCGATTCTGCCAAAAATCCAATGATGTCGCCTTTGGATCGCGACTGGATTCGGGACCAATAGTCAGTCGACCGATCCATTCCGAAGGAACAATCGAGTTTGACGTCGCCTTTGCTTTCAATCGATAAGTGCGCAAACAGCGATTCGGCATCAATCACGTCAAGTTTCCCCGTGACCAACAGCGGCTTGCCATCGTACTTGGTGGCGCAGGCATCGGGGTCGGCCAGAAATTCATCGACAAGCTGTTCTGCTTGAACGCTCAAGACGGGAACTTGGGCAGGCTTCGCATCGACAATCTCACACTTCATCAAAATCAGATATGTGTTCGTGGTGCCGAGTTCAAGAGGAAAGAATCGAGACAAACCTGTTCCTCGAATCTTGATTGTTTGTCCAGGAAGCACCGTCTGCCACGGCTCTGATTTCGCCATTTCACATTTGACGCCGATTCCCGTGTCTTCAAACGTTCCCCGGAGCATCAATGAGTCAACTCGTTGGTCGGGGTCCATTTCAGAGGCAAACGAACCGAAAATCATTGCAGGACCTTGCAATGTGCCCTCAATGTTGACTTCCTTGTCCCCATACTTCTGGTCCATAAACTCCGGCCCGGCCTTCAGATCGGCGAACAAATCGCCGAGTGAAATGGTGTTGCCTGTTGGGCTGCCAGTCGAACTCACGGTTGGTATACCGCTATTCGACGGCACCCCCGACTTGGCTACCGGCTTGCTGCAACCCACGAGCAGTAAAACGGACGTTATTGAGACCATTTGAAGACATTTTTCGAGTCGCATGGGATTCCTCTGCTTCCATCAAGCTTTGCGCGAAATAATTATCTCATCCGTCAATCGCGTTCCCGCGATCGACGCCCCTCAAACTGATCGGACTGTTGTTCTTTTCGTTTCCGACCGGTCACGATCCAGTAATCGTTCGCCTCGGCGACTTCAACGTCAGCGTACCAGAGCGGCATTCGTTCGACGAACCAATTGGGAGTCTTCGTGACGATTAACACTTTCGCCTTCGGCTTCAGTGCTCGATGAGCCGTATCGAGAAACAGATCCGCAATTGCATAGTTGGAAAAATACGGCGGGTTGGCGAGCGCCAGATCGAACTCGTCCGACGCCGGTGACTGTCCTTCCGCATCCAGGACAACCGTGATTCCGGGTGCTTCGTTCTTTGCGATACCCCGTTCGAGCGACTGGATCGCCCTGGCGTTGGAATCGACGGCGTGAACGCTGACGTTCTCGGCCTGAAAAGCCGCTGCCAATGAAACCGTTCCCGCCCCGCATCCCAAGTCCAACACCTTCATCTTCGGTCGAATCGCCATCGTGTTGATCAACGCGCGAGCACCCGGATCGATGTGCCGATGGCTGAATACGCCCGGTCGACTGTAGGCATAGATCAATCGCCCTTGATCGCGAAAGGCGAACTCGCAATTAAAGTCGCGAACTTTCTTCAGCGGCCCGACCTTCGTCGCCAGATACACGGTCCCCTGCTTGAGAATCGGGCGCCGAGTCACCTTTGGAAACAGTTCTCGCAACTCTTTGTGAATCCACTGGTCTTCGTCGTTGTCCGTCGAAACGATCATTCGGCCGCCTTCGACCAGACGCTGATACCCCTGTTGCATCAGATCGCGTGTCAGTTCCGCCTCACCCCCCTTTTTGAACGCAAAGGCCACCAGATCCGCCTCCTGCTCGGGGAGATCGGGCAAACAATGCAGGTTCAAATTTGGCGGCGGCGGTCCGTCTTCGCCAATCCGAAAATCACTCTGCGTTTTGTGAAACACATCAAGGAACCAGCAATCCACAACGGCCTCAGGGTGATCCAATGCATAGGCCACGGCGAACTGAGCCCGTCCAGCCGACGTGCAGAGCACTCGGGACCCCGTCAATTCTGGAATTGCATCGATCAGCAATTTCTCTTGCGGACGGATGAAAAATGAATGGGGAATCTCTTCTTCAACGTTTTTATTTCGACGTGCCACACAAAGCTCTGCAAATTAAGGAAGGATGTTGTTAATACGGTGGAATCAAGACACGCATGTGGGAGGGCGAGGCTCTCGCCAAACCGTGAAGTAGGTACACGCATCGACGTGCAGCTCGGCGGGAGCCTCGCCCTCCCGGCTCTTGACGATTCGCGCAACCCGCGGAAACGGGTCCTCAAAAATGCCCCATTCGTCGACGCGAGCGTGAAAAAGCACTAAAAGACATGGCCAAGGTAACACTTTAGATAATCGGTTTCGAGGCAGTGAACGGAAGACGGGTGATCGGCCGACGATCCTCGCACTTCGAGCAACTGCAATCGGCGATTGGCATGCAATGCCGCCTGACCGAGCATATCCACGAACATTTCATGACTGATATGACCCGAGCAACTGCACGTCACGAAAAAACCACCCGGCCGAATCAAACCCAGGGCAAACCGGTTCAAACTGTAATAGCCCCGCAACGCCGCGTCGATCCCCTGACGGTTGCGTGCCAGTTTCGGAGGATCCAGCACGACGGTGTCAAACCGTTCGCCTCGAGCTTCCATCTCTTCCAACGCCTTGAACGCATCCTGCTTCACCGTCGTCAGTCGATCGGCAACCCCATTAAGTTCGGCATTCGACCGAGCCTGTGTCAGTGCCGCTTCGGAAGCGTCGACAGCGACAACCTCGGCCGCACCGCCGTTGACCAGACAATTCAACGAGAACCCGCCGGTATAGCAACAGACGTCGAGGACTCGTCCACTCCGCACGAATTCGGCCGCACGTCGGCGATTATCTCGCTGATCGAGAAAGAAGCCGGTCTTCTGTCCCTCGGCAACGTCGACTCCATACCGCACGCCGTGCTCTTCAATGAACAGCGGTCGAGGCGGAGCCTCACCCCATAGCAAGCCATCGGCCAGTTCGAGTCCTTCTGCCGCACGAATTCCTTTTTCCGTTCGCAGCCAGATCCCACGCGGCCCGAGCGTCTCCCGCAATCGTTCCAGCAGAATCTCTTTTCGCTGAGCCAGCGCAAAACTGGTCAATTGCACCAGCAGCCAGTCTCCATAGCGGTCGACGGTCAGCCCCGACAACCCGTCGGCCTCGCTGTAAACCAACCGGCAGGCCAGTTTTTGATCGAACGTCGGAAACAGAACCCGGCGCAATCCAACGGCATCATCAATCCGCTGCCGCCAGAATTCATCCGTCAGCGGCACGGCCTCATCCCAGGAATAAAGTCGCACACCGATATTGCTGGCGGGATTAAACAATCCCCACGCGATAAACACGCCGTCGTGAGCATGCAGGGCGACCACATCCCCGGCGACCGGTTCACCCTCGATACGACCAATGGCCCCCTGAAACACCCAGGGATGTCGGCTGAAAAAGGGCAAAGCCTTGCGAGGCTTGAGGACAACCCGCGCCACGGCAGTGTCAGTTTTTGAGACATCAGTCATTTTGGAAAGCATTGGAACCATTTGGGAATCACGTACAATATTATTCTTTCGAACCATCGTATCATGAAAGAGGCATCGAAGCGCGGCGTCAAAGGGAAGATTGACACCTCGCGGACATCGTGGTTGAATCGACACGGTCGAGAACTTCGATCGTGCTTCTGGACGACAGGAGGGAAATCAAATGAAATTTCACTTTTTGGGCCTCGGGATATTGACGGGGTTATTGCTGCTGCATTCGTCAAATCACATTGCCAACGCTCGCCCGAAACTTGCCGTCGTGTTTAGCACTCTTTATGAAGTGGAGTTCGCTGGGAACCCCGAGGCAAGATCCTGTCGAGTTTGTCACGAGGGCAACGCTGACAAAAGGCCTCAAAACAGTTATGGCAAAGCCGTCGGCGCCTCGTTAGAAGTGAAAAACGTGACGGACCTGGAAACGCTGATCGCCGCATTGCGCAAGACCGAGGACAAGCCGAGCGATATCCCTGACAAGACGTTTGGAGATCTTATTCGAGAGGGTCGCCTACCTGCTTCGAAGCCATGACGGCGGTTCATTGCTATTGTTGTCGACCGGGACGCTCAAGTAGAGTCGCTGCTGGTCGTCGCGGCTTTGCCCGAAAAAGGGGGTCAGACCCCTAGCCACAGAGAGTAAGTTGAACATCGAGCACAACGGGAGGGGGTCAGACCCCCTTTTTCGGGCAGAGCCGGTCGTCGCGGATTGTGCGTTCTTTCGGACGTTCAAACTGCTCGTCATGGATGACTTCTCTTGCGATGCAGGGATGCAATGACAATCCGCCCGAACAGCCGAATGTCGATCGCGATCGTTTTGGGTCTGTCGATCGTCGTCGCGGAACTGACCGCGTTCAGTTCCATCGCTTACGTTGCGTGGTGTGAGCTTTTTTCGCCATCGTCTCCCGTCTTGAAGGTTCCATTACTGCAACTGTCTGCCATGTTTCGAGGGGAACTCGCGTATCCCATGTGCGGGATGCGTCTGGCGCCGGGGATGCTGCAGAGCGGGAACGTGCTTTGGCTTCGTTTCGTTGATCTCCAAACGGGGCGAGTTCGAGATCTCGAGATTCCGCCAACGGCGTCCTCGCCGATGGGGCTTGTCACCGATGGCAAAACGCTCTGGATCGTCGGACAACAAGAAATCTTCGAGACCGACGGTCGGAATTTCGTGAAGCATCAACCCAAACGGTCACTGGGTCACAAAGCCAGTTGGCCGTTCGTTTACGAAGGATGTCCGGCCCTGATCGAATGTGACTCCGATGGCCATCATCGATTGGTCTCGTTTGACGAAGGCGACTGGAAAGATCGAGGGCAAATTGTGCTGCCCGGTCCGAACCGAGCATGGGTTGTGGACGAGCGAACCGGCAATTCCGTGCTCGTTCCTCGGACGTCGGCTGACTCGATGGTCAACGTCTCAAGGCCGCATCCGATATTTGTCATCCCGGTGCGAGACCAGTTTCATCTGTTCCAGTCCGATCCAACGTCGGCGGACCCCAATGGCGACTGCGTTTTCAGCTACAGAATCGGATTTGATTTTGTCGCGATTCCGCGTGATGACGAACCGGTCTCGGCGATGGTTCCTGCCAATGCACCCGCCGATACGGCGGGCTGGGTCCTGCTCGATTCAAAGCTGACATCGGCGTTTCCTTGCCACGCAACTCTCAATGGCAATTTGCTGCTGGGGAACGAACACGAAGTCTGGCAACACGTGCGCTCCGAGGGAACGACGATCTCCACAAAGTTCGAGCGAATCGCACAAATGGAAATGCCGGAAAACAGTGCCTTCGCATTCAGCATGATTTCGTCGCCGGACGGCAACGAGGTCTACGCTGTCGCGGGCGATTTGGTGAAGGAAATCGAGGTCTTTCGACTGGACGGTCGCGAGTTGCAGAAGATGCCTTATCGCATTGATGGAATGGGTGGTCCATTAAAACTCTGGGCGGCGAAGGTTATGTTTCAGGGTCTTTTCGTTTTGTGCGTCAGTACTCTGGTGCTCGTCATCGTCGCCGCGTTTTGGGCGGGTGGATCGACATATGCGTTTGGTCACGACACGGTCGTGCTGGCACCGTTCGTTCGCCGCTGCGTGGCGCGAGGTCTCGATTTGTCGCTGATTTTCGGGCCGCTGGTAGTTCATGCGGGGTCGCTGATCTGGCAGACCAGTCTTGATTCGATGTTCAAGAGCATCGACAACCTGAGCGGATTGTCACCGTTGCTTCCCGCTGTCATATGGTCGGGCCTCATGTGGATCGCAATCGTTTTCTCCACGGGCCTGTGGGGTGTCACTCCGGGAAAATGGCTCGTAGGTCTTCGCGTTGTTCGAACGACGCTACGTCCCTGCGGCCTGACTCGTGCGTTACTGCGCGAACTGTTGTTATGGCTTGATGCGCCGCAATTGCTCACAATCCTACCAGGAGTGCTCTGTCATCTGGTTTCCCAGAACCGCCAGCGCATCGGGGATCTCTTCGCCGGCACCCTGGTGATCGTGAAGTAGGTACACGCATCGACGCAGAAGCGGTCCTCCTGACGTAGCGGTGGCTTCCAGCCGCCGTCCCTCGAAACCCCAAAATATCACGGCGGCTGGAAGCCACCGCTACCAATTGGAGGCCAGTTCCTTGGAAGCCGCGAAGTAGGTACACGCATCGACCAAGCGGTTCGGCGGGAGCCTCACCCTCCCGTCGCCACCTTCGGGCCACAAATGCGCTCACGTTCACTCGTCGGTTTTTGGTGGAACCTCGAGAGAAACGTCGTCCCCCTTATTGGGTCCGCCCATGAGACCGCCGTCGTCCCGGCCGTTATCTCCGATACTGTAAATCAGAAACCCTTTCTCTCGCGGGACATAGACCAGTGGCTTTTCGGTGAATTGATCCAATGGCACGGAACTGAGATACTTTGGAACTAAGACGTCGAGCGCTGGCGGATACACGCCTTGTTCGGCATGGTAGGCCGTCACCGCGAACCCGATTCGAACCAGATCGCGGCGAATTTGCGCTCGCATCTGTGCGATTTCGGCCTGCGAATAAGCGGGAATCAGCATCGACAGAAGTACGTCTCCAACGGATGTGCTGATCGCCTTGCGCGTGTTCACGATGAGATTGGCGATTTGTCGCAACGGTTTTCGCGCGGTCGCAATTCGTTGTGCAAATTCATTGTCGATGGCTGCCAAGGCTTGCTTTCTTTCTGCAAAACTGCTCTTTCTCATGGCCGAGACCAGATCGTCATACATTTGATTCGTACGTCGTAACATCGTGTTGATATCCATTCCCGTTTCTGGCATCTGCTGAAGGACTGCGTCTAAAGATTCCAAACGCTGCCCCCAATCCATCACTTCCGCAGAAGTCCGAAACGTCGACAACTGATCGTGATCAGCCAGACACTTTCGAGCCTGATCGGCCGACAAAGCGTGCGCCATCAACGACGCGTCACCATTCGTGGCGACACTTTCCAATGATGGGGCCAGGAGAAATTGGAACATGGACGAAGCATGTTGATTGACGAGCAGTGCCAACCGATGAATAGCCAGTAGATCATTCCACGCTCCGTCGATGTCGTCTTCACCCAGACGGAACATCGCACGCGTCGCCAGCAATCGGGTGGCTTCCCTCAGATTCTGAAAAGTGGTATCCGCCTGCATGATCCCTTCGTGAGTGACTAATGGCGAGTAGAATTGATCGAGCCTCGTTGCGCTCTCAATCAATTCCAATGGCGCGGCGTTGGTTTCCAGCCATTCCGCGACCGTCGGGTAATCGACGCGCTTCCAGGACAGTCTCTGGGCGCGTCCAAACTCGAGATCCATCGCCGACTTCAATTCCGACCGATTGTCTGCACCATTCAGTTTCTGCTGAATCAAAGATGACTGAGTGACAATGTATTTTCCCTGTTCGGGTAACGGATCAATTCCAAGCCGCTCGAAATACTGACCGCGTAGTTCCGGCGAGATCGCACCGGGGCCGAACGCCCGGATGATCAACACTTCCGCGTTCTCAACAGGCGTGACTCCTTTCGACCATCGCTCATGCAATGCCGCGGGATAATCGATACTTCCATCGGGTTTCAGCGGCCCGGTAACGAAGGTTGTCTCTTTTCCAATCTCCAGTTTTGAACTGATCAGCAGCACAGACACTCGCCATGCAATGAAGGCAAACGCAACCAGAAACACCTGAATCCAACGACCGGATAAGCGATGGCGAAGGTCCACAGAATGACTCCGAGCGAATACGAAAATCGGCAACGACCAAATCGAACAACGTCGGATTTGGCCTCTTGGATCATTTGAATGACGAATCAGAGAGCACAAAGAAAGAGTTTTCACACGAAACTCGTGGCGCTGGATTCGAAGGTCCGATCGCCTCGGCCCAAGAGAAGATTTGAACCACGAAAGGCACGAAAATCACGAAATGAAGAAATGAGCCCGCGCATGGCGCGACGATTCACGTGATTCGCGGTCTCATTTCCTGAGATGATCAAGCTTCAGTCAAACAGGTAACTGACCGATTCGTTTCGATGGATGCGGCGGATGGCTTCGCCGAGAAGTGGTGCGACCGAAATCACGCGGATATTGGGCAGCAGTTGATCGGGACGAAGCGGCAGGCTGTTCGAGACGACGATTTCCACGATCGGTGCTGCGCGTAACCGAGCTGCGGCTTCGCCACAAAAGACCGGGTGTGTCGCTCCGACATAGATCTTACTGGCACCGAACTCGGCTACCGTCTTGACGGCACCAACCATCGAGCCGGCGGTTGTGATCATGTCGTCGAAAATGATTGCGGTCTTTCCGGTAATCGGGCCGCCGATCAGATTTTCCTGACGAGTCTCAAACGCATTCGAGCGGCGCTTGTCCACGATGGCGAAACTGCCACCCAGATGTTCCACATGTTGCAGCGATCGCTTGATGCTTCCTTCGTCGGGGCTGACGATCACCAGATTGTCCTTGGGAAGGTTCAGCGAACGAAAATAATCGTCGAGAATGGGCGATGCGTACAGGTGATCGACGGGACAATCGAAGAATCCCTGGATCTGAGCCGCATGAAGATCCATCGCCAGCACTCGATCCGCACCCGCCTTGGTGATCAGATTGGCAACGAGCTTTGCCGTAATCGGAACACGGCCCATGTCCTTGCGATCTTGACGGGCATATCCGTAGTAAGGAATGACGGCGGTGATCCGTGCGGCACTTGCTCGTTTGCAAGTGTCGATCATGATCAGCAGTTCCATCAGATTCTCGCTGACCGGAGGGCCGGTCGGTTGTACGAGAAACACGTCGCGCCCGCGGACATTCGTGTCGAGACGAACGGCAATTTCCCCGTCGGGGAAATTGCCCAGGGAGACGGAACCCAGGCCGATGCCCAGATACGAAGCAATTTCGGCCGCCAGCTTGGGATTGGCACGACCGCTTAAGATACAAAGTTCGTCATACATCATGAGGTCGGACGTTCGGGTGAAGTCGTGGAAATTGGGGACTCGGCGAGATCTGTACTCGGCAAAAGTCATCACAAAGCCGCCGCATTCTCGAAGAACCCACGGCCGGAAGCAAGTCAGGATTCGCCGAGGGCGAATCGAGAAGAGAGAGTTGAAAGCAGCCACGGGCGGTTAGCTAGGAGCTACCGCTCCATGACCCATAGGAAGTTGGAAAAAGGCTCGCAAGTCAAGTTCCTCAAGAGGAGAAAGGAGATGACGAGAGGAAATCGCATTTGTCCAAGGTGCCGACAGGCGGCATCCCCGGCTAAATCGAGATTTTTGGTGACGCTTCAGAGGAAGGTGGTCGTGTGGGCATGACAGCCCGTGTGATGGCAAACGCAATAATTGCAACTGGTAACGCGAGAACGGCGCTTATTTTTGCGAAGTCTCCGAAACAGAACCAAAAGTAGGCCCAGCCGTTCCACTTCGGCAGGTCCTCGCTCTTGCCGGTATAAGAACTCAAGAAACCACCAGAGAGCGCTCCGCACAGAATACATCCAATCCATACGGCCATCCCGATGAGCAACGCACGCATCTGATCCCCCGAAAACGAACTGACCTCGGTTTATCGCCCGGATCATTCAGTTTCAATCCCAATCTCACATGACCGTGTCGAACAGGTCTGAGAACGTTCAGAGAATCTCTGCCGTCTCATATATTGCGGTTCAAACCGAAACGAATGATGATTGGAAATTTGACTTTCCTCTCGCTCAGCGCGAGGGCGACTTTGAATGAAAGAATGCATGTCCAATCAGAACATTTCCGATTCAAAAGGCCTTCCACGGCGTCATAATCGATTGCTGCTGCTGGTCACGTTGGGACTTTTCGTGATCGGAGCCACCGTTGTCTGGAGGTATTTTCGATACGCGAGACCCGTCGGCGAGGGGCCTGCCGGGCCGAGTGTTCCTCGCGAACTATTCGAGAGCGCCTGGTCGGATCGGCAGGTGGTTCTGCTGGGACTCGGCGACAGCGTGACGCAGGGACTTGGAGCATCTCCCGGTCGAACTTACTTTACGAGGCTGGTGAAAAATCCCGCGGATGAATTCGTCGACATGCAGGGTATCAATCTTTCGAAAGTGCTGCCGTCGCTTCAGTCGCTCAATTTGTCAATTGCGGGAACGACGTCGATTGAATGTGTCGATTACCAGCTTCCAAAGCTCAAACCCTACGGATCTGACGTGTTTGGGATTGTCGTCATGACCACGGGCGGCAACGACGTCATCCACAATTATGGACGGACTCCACCTCGGGAAGGAGCGATGTTCGGGGCGAAGGCCGATGAGATCCCCGAATGGGTGCGGAATTACGATCGGCGACTGGATACGATTGCCGCTCGAATTCGCGAAACATTGCCCGGCGGATGTCACATCTTCATCGCCAACATCTACGATCCAACCGATGGAGACGGTGACATCGAACATGCGGGACTTCCGCCGTGGCCCGATGGCCTGAAAGTTCTCACCGCCTACAATGAAGCAATTGCGCGTTTCTCGGATCGACATGACGACGTAAGTTTAATCGATATGCGTTCGGCCTTTCTGGGTCACGGCATTCACTGTACGCATTTCTGGCATCGAACGTATTGCAAGTCCGACCCGCACTACTGGTACTGGGACAATCTCGAAGACCCTAACGACCGAGGCTATGACGCAATCCGTCGATTGTTTCTGATCGAGATTGCTCGGGTTGTTCGACCGATATTGTCGGAAGGTAAGCCGATGAATCCGCAGCGATAGTAGCCAGCCCCACCGCCCCTGCGGCGGTGGTCAACGGGCCTTTGCCCTAGAGAATTGGAGCTCAGTGCTCTGACAAAAGACCACTCATACTGGTGCAAAGGCCCGTGAACCACCGGGGCGGGCCCGATGGGGTTATGGACGATTGCCGACACCGCGTGAACTGACCTGGCTGATGTTTTCGCGGCGACAAATGGTTCAATTCGCCCCCTACGCAGCGGCGGGCGTCTCTTGTAGACTATCTTGCTTGAACGTCCGGAACGGTTTCGTGACGTTTCAATGCCGGGATTATTGAGTCATGTTGAAAACGAGCGTCGTCTGTTTTCTGGCGAGTTATGGCTGTGCGTTCGCTTGCGAACTGGCGCAGTTAAAGTGGCGGCACGCGCTGGGACGAATGATCGCGCTTCTATTCGCGGCCGCGGGATTGGTGGCCCATACGTTCTTCTTGTTGCAACGATCTCGCCAGGCGGACCTTCCGCCGTTGCTTAGTTCCCCTCAAGACTGGTTGCTGGTGCTCGCGTTTATTGTGGTTCTGGTCTACCTGTTCGTGTCGCTGGCGGACGGCGAGCTCGCCACCGGACTGGTCGTGTGGCCGCTGGTGCTGGCTCTAGTCGTTGCCTCGCAGTTCGTGACGTCGTCGTCCAGTCATTTTCTCGACTCTCATCGCGGCTGGAAAATGTTGCATGCCTCGACGCTGGTGCTCGGTACGGCCGGCGTATTGCAGGGGTTCGTCCTGAGCCTGCTTTATCTGTGGCAACATCGTCGGCTCAAACATCGACAGTCGACGAATAGCGCTGTCAAACTTCCCAATCTGGAACGGACCGAGCGATTGAATCGCTGGTCGATTCTCGTAGCAGTCCCGTTACTGACGATCGGAGTCGCCTCCGGATTTGGACTTTCCATTTTCTCGAAGGGAACCGATTTGCCGATGACCTGGACCGATCCGGTCGTCATCGGTGGGGCGGTGACATGGACATTGATGGGGGTGCTATTCATCTGGCTGCTGACACAGAAGCGGACTCCCGGCAAACAACTGGCGATGCTGACCGCATGGTCTTGCGGATTTCTTCTAGTGACGCTGATCGGCCTTCAAATGCTGACCTCCGCCGTGGGAATTCGGTCGATTCATGGCAATGCACCTGTTCAGCGGTAAGAGGATTGGCTTCGTGAATCTGCTCGCTCTTTACTGCACGCATCAGACGACACCGCTGGCGATTCGCGAGCGGTTGGCGTTCGCGTCGCGTGAAAAGCTGGACGCCGCCTATTCGTCCTTGCAGGAACGGTTCCCCGATACGGAATCGGTCGTCCTGTCGACATGCAACCGAGTCGAACTGTATGTCGCTCGAGCGTCCGATGCCGAACCGTTGACGCCGCCACAACTGGCTCAATTTCTGTCCGAGTTTCACGGCGTGCCCCTGGACGAATTCGTCGGCGAGCTTCGAGCAGCCACTGGCTCCGAAGCGGTGCGACACTTGTTCGAAGTGATCTCGTCACTCGACAGCATGGTGCTCGGTGAGCCGCAGATCGTGAATCAAGTCCGTGAAGCGTATAGCGTTGCCGAAGCACAAGGGTCGTGCGGACCGATCACGCATGCTCTCTTTCAGGGAGCGATCCAGACCTCAAAACGCGTACGTACGGAAACTCGTCTTGCCGAAGGAAAGGTGTCAATCGCCAGCGTTGCCGTCGGTGATTTCGCGAAAAGTATCTTCGATCACTTCGCCGACAAACTTGTCCTGGTGATCGGTGCCGGCGAGATGGCCGAAGAAACGCTGCGATATCTGAAGGACGAAGGAGTTCGCGAAATCGTTGTGGTGAATCGCAGCCCGGAACGAGCTCAACGCTTGGCGCTCGAATGGGGTGGTCGAGCCGTTCCGTGGTCGGAACTCAACAAGTGGCTGGGCGTCGCGGACGTGATTGTCAGCACGACCGGCTCGGATCAACCGATCGTCGATGCCGAATTGTTCAAGAAGGTTCGATCTGCGTCACCTGGCCGAACGGCCTTCATCCTGGATTTAGGAGCTCCGCGGGACTTCACGACCAGCGTGGGAGAACTGGACAGTGTGTTTCTATATGACATCGACAGTCTCAGAAAAACCTGTGAAGACAATCGCAAAGCACGCGTGCGTGAGATCGACAAGGCTCGGCAAGTGATTATTGAAGAATCGTCCAAATTCATGGCCGAATTCTATCGCCGGGCCGGAGGTGACGTCGTTTCGCGGTTGATGCAAGACTGGCACGGAGTCAGTAAGGACGAATTGGACCGCCTGTTCAACAAGCTGCCGCATCTCGTCGAGAAAGACCGCGAGCAGATCGAGCGAACCGTCGAACGAATCGTCAACAAGCTGCTGCATCCGCCGCTGGAAGCACTGAAAGATGAGGCCCGCGAAGGAACACCTCACGGGCTGATCAATGCGCTGAAACGGCTGTTCGGCTTACACGATTGACTGGCGTGAGCAGGTCATTGGTTCTTGGAAGGGTGAGGCGGCTTTGCACATGAAATAGGAACCGACCCCACCTCCCCTGCGGAGGTGGTTTACGGGCCTTTGCCCTACAGAATTGTGACTCCGGTTAACGACCACTCATGCTGGTGCAAAGGCCCGTGAACCACCGGGGCGGGCCCGGTGGGGATTTGGTCGACAACCGACACCACCCCGATTCACTGACGAAAATCGAGGCCCGGATCTTCCTTGGGGGCTCCGACCATCTTGAAGTTGAATCCTCGTCCATTGTTGTTCGTGATTTCCGCGACCAGCGATCCCCCTCCGGTTCGTTCCAGGGCAATCACGTTTCCGTCCAGCTTGTATGTTCCGTCGAACGATTGAGCCTCTTGCCCCTTCGGCGTGAAACTCCACGAGAACGTCTTGTCATTGGTGAGCGTCAACGCGAAGTTTGAACCATCGTCACGCGAGGCTCCCCACATCCCGATGATCGTCGAGACGTCGATGGGCCTGGGTTGTGGTCTGCTGGCAGGAGGAGGCAGGTCTGTTGGAGACTGTTCTGTGGGTGGTGGTTCCGGCGTGGGCAATCCTGGTTGTCCCAAAGGATCGTTGGACGCGGGGGCTTGCGGGGCCGAAGCCATTTTCAACATGTCGACAGCGACTTTATCGCCGGGCACAAGTCTGACGACATTCTGCAACTGTCGTGCGGCCGCGTCCGGATATCCGCCCGTCAAATAATGATAGGCCAGCAAAAATCGTGTGGCACCATCGTCTGGATTCTGCTTGACGCTCGTTTCCAGCGCTCGCAGCTGAGCGGTATAGATGTTGATATCGGCGTAGAGTCCGCTGAGTGTCGTCCAGTCCCACCCCGGCCCCACAGCCAGGACCGAGTGAACCGTCGCAGCCGCCTGTTGATAATCACCCCTGGCAAACAGGACCAATGCACGGAATTCGTGCAGCACGGCGTCCTCGGGATATTGATTGATCCCACGATTGGCAATATCGAGAGCGGTGTCATAGTCGTTTTGCTTGAATGCAGCCACGGCCGAGTTCAACGCGTCTTCCGCAGGACTGACATCGCCAGCCACAGGGACGGACGGATCAAGTCCAGCCGCCTGAGAGTTATACGCCACAGGAATGGGCTGCGAATAATTGTAGCCACCATAGCTGTTGAGATAGTACGGGTTGGAGTATCCGAGATAGCCACTGCCATACATCAAAGAGCCAAGTCCCCACCCACCTAATCCCCAGAAGAACGGGCGATATCCGTATCCGCCGTAACCACCATACCCATACCCTGGACCCCAACCGTAGCCACCATAGCCACGTCCATAACCGTAACCATGCCCATATCCGTACCCGCCGCCGTATCCTCGATTGCCATTCCAGTAACCGTGATAGACTCCCGAGTGACCATAATATGAGGGCCGATATCCGGCACCGCTCAGATTGATGTTGTGATTGCCGAAATTCACCGTGTTGCCAACGAAATGCTGGTTTCCGACTCCAACGTGATTGTTTCCGAAATTATTGTTGACGCCCGACAAATGGACGTTTGTCTCATTAAAGTGATTGGCCGCGTTGAAGTGGTTGGCCGCATTGTTATTGCCGCCTTGAAACGAATTCCCCGAAGCCGAAGGATGAAACCCAACCTGCGGTGA
>Ga0206931_1044_pt1 | contig 41565 bp, 36 predicted proteins | sample Alteio_BWOrgHeat_17_FD_152946 | JGI IMG/M metagenome (GOLD analysis project Ga0206931, IMG submission 152946) | Enriched cells from forest soil in Barre Woods Harvard Forest LTER site, Petersham, Massachusetts, United States -... | ecosystem: Environmental > Terrestrial > Soil > Temperate forest >...
GCTTTTCAGACAAATCGGAAAGTTGGCCAGTGATGTTCTTGTCGATGCTGGCGACAGCGCTTCGTTGTGAATCGGCAGAAAGTGGGACCGGCATGATGACTTTGTTGGTCATGGCAACCGGTTTGTTGGGCTCGAAACTATTCGGCCTCAAGGCCGCGTTACCCAGTGTTGGCTGTAGCCCTGTTCGAGGGGGTGCTGCAATCTGGCTCCAGGCACTCCCGACCGGAACTAAGGTTGCGAAGAATACGACCAGAGATGTGAATTGGCGAAACATGGCAGAAACCCTCCGAGCAGTCAGGAACAGGACGTCGAAACACGGTGACCGCGCAGCCCGGAAGTTTTTCGCGCGACACCAACTTGGTTGCAAATGGCAAATCGCGTTCCGAGTCGCCTGGCTGTTTTTTCTTCCTTTGGCAAAAAAGTCGGGAAGCCGGAGGATTCGGCATTTTGAAGCGAATTAAAGTCCTTGAATTGACGACTTTAACCACGGATAACGCAGATGGCACGGATCGGAAAAGCAGCAGAAGCTGAGAATCATGATCCGTGGAATCAGCACTTATCCGTAGATATACTCCTGTTCATTGCAGACAGGATATCTCTGCGAGTTCCCGGGTCACCTCGAACTGTTTCCACACCCGCTTTGCTTCCTCGTCGACCAGAAAAACAGTCTTTCACACTTTTGGCGGCTCCACTAAACTGACGATGTGAAGATTTCGACTGTCCGGGAAAGGATGCCCGATGCGCAGCATATGTGTCATGAACCAAAAGGGTGGCGTTGGAAAAACGACCACCAGCGTCAATCTCGCCGCCGGGCTCGCGAAGCTCGGACGCCGTGTCTGTCTGATCGATCTCGATCCCCAGGGTCACGCTTCACTACACATGGGGGTCGATGCATTTGGTCAGACTCCCACGGTCTACGATGTGTTTTCCGGGAAAAGATCTCTGGCCGATGTCAAGCAATTGGCCGTCGACAACATGTGGGTTGTTCCGTCGGACCTGGACCTGGCCGCCACGGAAGTCGAACTCGTCGATGCCCCGGGACGCGAAATGATCCTCCGCGGTGCGATCGAACGTCTCTGCCAGCAGCAGCCGTTTGACTACATTGTCATGGACTGCCCGCCCTCATTAGGTGTTTTGACGATCAATGCACTGACCGCGGCCAAAGAAGTGTTCATTCCACTTCAGCCGCACTTTCTGGCGCTGCAGGGTTTGTCGAAACTGTTCGAGACAACGGCGCTGGTCAAACGACGCCTCAATCGAGATCTGGTTGTCAGTGGGATCGTCCTTTGTCTTTATGAAACCTCGACGCGTCTGGCGGCGGATATCACGGACGATCTGATGCGATTCCTTGAGCACAGTGATCCAAAAGCACCCTGGAAAAACGCCAGGATCTTCGAAAGCCGAATTCGCCGGAACATCAAACTGGCGGAAGCCCCCAGTTTTGGTCAATCGATTTTCGATTATGCGGCCAAAAGTCCTGGAGCACTGGACTACGGGGCACTCGTTGCGGAAGTCGTGGCCGGTGAGGTCGCGATCGCGCCTCCCATTACGCCGGTTTCGGACGCGGCGTAGAGTAAGCCTCTGGCTTGCCCAGCAGCAATAAGCCGAAGGCTTACTCTACGTGATTTTCACTATGCAATAGGTTGCGGGCCGCGACGATTTGTCGAGCAACGCCGCGTAAGCCTTCGGCTTATTGTTGCAGGGCAAGCCGGAGGCTTACCCCACGAAGACAGAACATTGCCGAAATGAAAGTGTTGCGACCGGGCAGATCTGTTACTCTAATTAAACAGGTCCCGTCTGGTTCCGTCCCACGACTTTGGGGCGAACGGCTACAGCTTCACTATTCTGCGAGGACGAGTCATGAATGCGCTCGCGGTTTCTCGCTTATTGGCGATGACGGGACTCGGCCTGTGTCTTTGGCTGGCATCCTGGGGCTATCTCTCGAATCTTGAAGGAAGCGACAAGCGGAAGAGCGATACAGACAGTTCGGAACTTGTCGTCTTGCCACAAAACTTTCGCGCGCAGGATCTTGAGGGTCGGCAACACGTGCTCGGCGGGACATCGGGTTGCCGAGGCGTGGTACTCGTTTTCTTATCCACCGAGTGCCCACGCTGCAATGAATCTCTTCCGCAATTGAATAAGTTGGCATTCACGTCCAAAAAGCAGGGCGTCGAGTTCTTCGGAGTCATCTCGGACCGAAGCGTGACGCGTCTGGAGGCGCAGGAGCATCACGAAAAGTATGGCATCAAATTCCCGATGATTCTCGACAGCGGTAGTGCTTTGCGTGAGCTCACGGGAGCGACGCACACGCCACAAGCTTTTGTTTTCGACCAGACCGGAAAAGAAATCTATCGCGGATTGCTGGACGATTCGGGCGAACGGCTCGGGAAAAAGAGTCCCGCGAAGAAGCATTATCTGTTCGACGCACTTCGCGCCATCACCAATGGACATCGCGTCGCGGTCTCGCGAACGCAGGCCGTTGGATGTTTGCTGGAAGAGCCAGGTCCCGGTGGAAAAGAGGGTGCGGTGACATTCAACCGCGACATTGCTCCAATTGTGTTCTCAAATTGTGTGACCTGCCATCGCGATGGTGAAGTGGCACCGTTTGCGCTGACGAACTATGAACAGGTTTCGAAACGGGCGAAGCAGATTGCCGAAGTGACTTCCGCTCGAATCATGCCGCCATGGAAACCGGTGCCGAATTACGGACATTTTTCGGGTGAGCGACGATTGTCTGATAGTCAGGTCTCCCTGCTGCGCGACTGGGCGAAATCCGACATGCCGGAAGGCGACGCGGACGATTTGCCTCCGCTGCCGAAGTTTCCCAAAGGCTGGCAGTTGGGAAAGCCAGACATGATCGTGAAGATGCCCCGACGTTTCGCGCTTTATGCCGATGGCCCAGACCTCTATCAACATTTCGTGATCCCGCTCGGATTGAATCAGGACCGACTGATCAAAGCGGTTGAAGTTCATCCAGGCAATTCCAAGATCGTGCACCACGCACACATGTTCCTCGACAATACCGGGCAGGCTCGACTATTGGACGAGGCCGATCCCAATGAAGGTTACACTCGGTTCGGTGGCCATGGGCTTACGTCGGCGGCTTATCTGGGTGGTTGGAATCCCGGAGCGACCCCGCATTTTTTTCCGAAAGGAAGCGGTCGACTGATGCCGGCGGGTGGAGATGCGGTCTTCCAGATTCACTACCATCCATCAGGGAAGCCGGAGTTTGATCAGACCGAGATCGGAATCTATTTCGCTCCGCCGGATGCACAGCAGTTAATTGCCGATCTAGTGGTAGGCAATACCGATCTGATCATCCCGGCCGGAGAAACCGATGCCCGATTCACGGCCGAGTACACGACTCCGTCCAATCTGCTGCTGATGGAAATCCGTCCCCACATGCATCTGTTGGGAAAAAGTTATCAGGTCCGCGGCCTGCTTCCTTCCGGTGAAGAAGTTCCCTTGATCAAAATCGACGAATGGGATTTCAACTGGCAGGATTCGTATGTTTTCGATCCGCTCGTGCGTCTTCCCGCCGGCACGAAAATCCAGATCCAAATCGTGTATGACAACTCGTCCAAGAATCTTGCCAATCCAAATTCTCCGCCACAGACGGTTTTCTTCGGCGAAGAATCGACCGATGAAATGTCCAATTGCGCGATCCGCGTCACGACCGACAGTTACTCCGAATTCCAGCAGGTGATCGCAGACAACGGGAAATACTGGTCGGCTCAGATGCAGAAGTATCTCGATCGGAACATGACACCCGACAAGAAAAACCGTGTGCCACGGGGCCCAAAGAGCGCGCGGAACTGAACTAAAGTCGCCCTGTCGCTCCGCGACAGGGCGACTTATGAAGAGCGGAGTTCCCACCAATTTGCATTGAGTTTCTCGAATGGGACTGGTTGGTACATTGGGCGTCAAGAATCAGGGGGCTGACACCCCCCGCTCGCCTGGAAACATTCCTCCTACGGTTTTTGCGTTGTCTTGCGGGCAAATTTCTGCATCCGCTTTCCATCGACTTCTGCGACGTACAGGTTGCCTTCGGCATCGAGAGCCAGCATGTGCGGTGCCTGGAATTCTCCGACCCCCTCGCCTTGACGGCCCCATCGCTTTCGGACTTTGCCGCGATCATCGAGTAGCAAAACCTGATGGGCTCGTGCATCGGCAACAAACAGTCGACCATCGGCATCCAGGGCCATTCCATAGGGAGCATATCCGTTCCACGTCGCCTGCCATTTTCCATCGCCGTCGAAGATTTGAATACGGTTGTTCTCGCGATCACCGACCAGCACACGCCCTTCGGCATCGACGATGATCGAATGGGGCAGTCGAAATTCACCTCGTTCGACGCCCGGGGTTCCCCACGATGTCAGAAATCGACCTTCTTGATTGAATTTCATGACGCGGCTGTTGCCGTATCCGTCGGAAATATAGACCTCATCCTTCGGACCGAACGCGATGTCGGTCGGTTGATTGAACTGGTCGTTTGCTGAGCCGGCTTCACCGGTTCCCAATGCCAAAAGTGGCTTACCCTCGGGATCAAACTTGAAAACGCGGTGAACTCCGACGTCGGTCACCCAGACGTTGTCGTCGCGATCCACTCGCAGGCCATGCGGAATCTTGAGAACGTCGTCGCCCCAGGCTCGCAAGAGCTTTCCGTCTGCACCGAAACAGAGGATCGGCCTCGGACCACGATGAAACAGAAACAGCTCGCCTTTCGAATTCAGGGCAACGGCGGAACACTCGGCCAGCGCGAATCCGCGTGGAAGCTTCAAGAACTGACGCTGAGGAACCAATGTGAAGCCCAGGTCGCGCGACGGCTTATCGGCTGAAAGCGCAGCGGTACCGAACCACTGAGACATCAAAAGCAAAGGTGCAGCAATTCGAACGACGGTATGCATAGGCATGCCCAGACCTCCACTTTCAATTTGCTTTCAGCAACTCGTGTTTCGAAAGCTTGAAACTCTGCACGGAAAGACCTGAGGCCGAGGACGTGATCACCGTATTTGCCGCGGGTAGATCGAATTGACCGACTCGCTGCCAGAGATTTTCAAATGTTTCTGTCCGCAGCAGATTTCCTTCCGCGGCATCCCAATATTGGACCGTGTACAGATGGGGAAGGTATTTCCCTTCTGCCGTCTTTTCATTTTCGAGGATCGTAATCGTCATGTTTTCGGAACCGAGATTGCGATTCACAACTTTCAGTTGGTCGTCCTTCACCCGGTAGCTCGAAGCGAATCGTCCGCCGACAAACGTGAGCAATCTTCCCAGAGGGTTTTTTACGTCCTGGTCAGCAAAACGCAGGACAGGCGTGCTGCGCCGAGATGGCGCCATCCGATGCAGCACGATGGACCCAATCTGATCTTTGACCCAACTCGCGGCGACATCCTGGTCGATCTTCAGTTCAACGGCCCCCTCCTTTTCAACGCGGACCGTGCCCGAAAAGGGACGACCGTCAACGTCTCCTTCGATCTGTGCTGAGAAGCCGGGGAATTCGTGCCAGTTGGCGCGCGAGGCAATCGCCTTCTCGAAAAGTTCGACAGCCGCCTTGTCCCCGTCGGTCCGTCCGAGCGGCCATTGAAAGGCGAGTGTGGCGAACTCGCGAATCTCTGTGTACTTCTTGCCACCCTGCTCGCCGGCTTCCTTGCGGACGACTTTCGCGTAAACGCAATAGTGTCCAGGACTGGACGGTTTCCAGAGAACCCGTCCTTCGTTATCGCCCTTCAGTTCCTCATTGTTGAGCGAGTCGTCAACCGTCGTAAACACTGCATGGGGGACCGGCTTTCCGCCGTCGAGCAGCACCAGCGTGATCGATTCGGGACTAACGGTGGCCGTGATTTCCAGCGTCGCCTTGTCATTGGCTTTCAATTGGTTAAGTTCGGCGATTGGGCCGGAGATCGCCTTGGGATAGTACCGCAACAAGAACGCCGCATCCCGCTCGATGACTCCGTATTCACAGAACCCCGTCACCGAAACCGCCCCGTCAGCGTTCAGATTCGCTCGAATCCGATCGGTCCCCTGATGAGTCTTCAGCCGAACAAATTTCCCCGGTTCATGCTGCATCCATAATTGGGTTCCAGCCACTTTACCGATGAATCGGGGATCACCCGCCTCGGCCCGCTCGCTGAAAAATACGTCAACGGACCGGCCTGCTTCGGCATGATCGCCAATGCGAATGAACAGGAAGTGAGCGAACGCATCGGTCGATTGCAGGCCGAAAAACAGCGCTGCAAACACGGAGAGCGCGATCCTGACGAGTGACGACGTCTGACAATTGCGGATTGCTTGTGTTGAACTCTTCAGCCCGAAGGAGCTGGTGGATATCAGCCCAGGGCAAGCTCGCCTTGCGAGCGACGCCCTGGGATCATGCCAAGGAAATTGGGATGCCCTGACAGGCCTGACAGGGCAATGGAAGTTTCTGTTGGTGAAATTTCGTTTCGGGCTATTTGAAGAACTCATGCAAGATCCTATGGTACGAACTTTCCCAGGCCCCTTCAGGGCAAACAATATGTTTGGGATGATTACCCAGGGAGGCGCTCGCCAAGCGAGCTTGCCCTGGGCTGATTTCCGTTACCCCTTCGGGGAAAAGACGACTGCTCCTACCTGTTCCGCTACTTCTGAGTCTTGAACACCAACAGGTATGGTACCGCAGATCGGCCTTCGGAATCTTTGAAGTTGCCAAACTTTGCGCTATTCACCCAGATGGCATACGTCTTCCCAGGCTCCAGTTTGACGGGCAACACGCAGGTTCGCTTGTCTTCGAGGTACTTCGGTTTGCCATCGAGCGTCGGAAAACTCTCCTTCGAAAGCGTGGACCACGACCAGGAACCGTCTTGCATCTCTTTGCTGAACGTGACCTTGATCTCGGTCAATTTCGAATCCACATCGCCAGCCCCCGCTTCTGGCAACGACTTCGTGACAACGGGCGGAACGGATTCGAGGGTGACGTCGTCAGACCGCGCCTCAACACCAGTCAGGCCGGCAATCAAAGTCAAAAGAATCACCGCGATCTGTTTCATGGTACCTCTCCTGAAAGACGACCAAAGGACGACTTGAGATTTCGAGAAAGCCGCAGGCACATTCCATGTGCTGTCCGCTCAAAAGTTGCGGTTCCCAAAGTTGGCCTTGCCAGGCCAACATCACAATTGTGAAACATTACGCGGCAACTGCAACACTCGCGCAAGTTTTATCGGCTCGCTCGTCGCTTGAGTTCCGAGATCAATTCGAGTTTCTGCTGTTCAGAAAACGGCGGTGGCGAAGCTGGAATGAATCGAACCATTCCCCACTCAGATTTGTCCTTACTTGGAATTCGATCGAAGAATTCTGAGGGAACACCGGTCCAATCTCCCGTTGCACTCACCACCATACCACCGTTCAAGATTTGGCCAGTGCCGTCAAACCAAGACCCGTCCATGAGGACTGCCGCACGGTATGGAATAGTTCCACCCGACGGCAAGGTTCGTAGCTCACCCCATTTCGGATCCCATCTCCCGATGAACAGCCAGATCCGATCGTAATCGTCAACCGATAAAAACCAGTCCCGTTCGGCTTCAAATTCCATCAAAGTCCTGGGAAAGAACGTCTTGAGGAAATAGTACTTCCTTTGTGGATGGAAGAACGTCACGCGCACGTTGCCTTCCGGCGTCTTCGAAATGGCGATGCGATCGCGACCATTGGGTAGACTGTAACTGCCGAATGAATCAACAACCTGATTGGGTCGCAGACCGTTCTCACCGTGTTTGAGCGTGTAATTCACGACGATCGAAACCAGGATCAGCGCAATGGCGAACGCCCCAATCCGCCTTTTTCGCTTGAGAAACGATGGCAAAGCGACCAGGGAAAGTGGGGTGGCGATCATGTGTGATATGATGAATGCGTGCGGTCCGAACCCGTGGTCAATATCATGAATTCGCCGAGCCAAAGAAGTCGGTCTCGAATGGGTGTATGCTTCGTGGCACCTGTGTAATGCAGTTGAACAGCGAAAGCGCGTGCTCCCCATTCTTCACCATAACGTCGGTTCGGGCAAGCGAGGCAAGCAGCACTTTGTCTGCCTCGCCATGGATGTGGAATACGCAGACGTTTCGAGTGTCACGACTCGGTCGCCATCGGATCAGCGCACAGATCGCCCACCGCGCAAATGTCGCTTCAGGCCGTGCCAGTCGCTCGAGTCGACGCACAACCGATCGTGGCAAAAGCCAGCCGCCAAGGCGGGAACTCACTCCAGCCAGCACCTGCAGCGCGCCAGGACCCATTCCGCGTGCGTGATATTCATTTCATCCGAACAAACCGAGGTTGAATATTCCGGGATGGGCCGCGAAAATCCACGGAACTCCTGATTGCGTTTCGGCGTCGAATAGGCATTGGGAATGCTGTCAGGCCGTGTCCAACGGATCTGTCCCGACGGGGGCTTTGCCCGAAAAATGGCGTCTACCCCTCCCGTTGTGCTCGATGTTTAACTTTCCCTCTGTGGCTGGGGGTCTGACCCCTTTTTTCGGGCAAAGCCGCCGACAGGCGTTATCGAGGTGTTGAACTCCCAGTTCTCTGAATGGAGGCATCGAATGCGTTCCGTGATACTTCTCTCTGTTGGGTTCTGTCTGGCCGTAGCAGTCGTCACGATTGCCGGCGACGAGAAGGCCCTCCAACCGTCGAAAGAAAGTTACGTCAAGGTCCGAGTCGAGGTCGAGGTGCGTGGCGTCCTCCGGGAGACCGACAAGGGCGTCACGGTCACCGCCCGCGACCAGATGTACAACCTGTTCAACGATGCCGAGGAGATCACAGACGCGTTGAGGGCAACGGCCTATACCCTCGACTTCACTCGAGCGAAGGATTTGCGCGAACAGGCGAAGGTTCTCAGCGGCAAGGAAGTCGTTGTCGTTGGAATGAGTGAGTTGCGAATGGTGACCCGGGCGGCACCGCCGGGAGGGACAAGCGGCACTGGTGGTACAGCGGAGCGGCCACCCACTCCGACATGGAGCCTCCAGCGGACCGTGGTGGTGACCAACCTGAACTCGGCGGAAACCAGATAAGAGCCCGTTGGAATGCGTCGCTCGGCCGAACCGACACCATTATGATTTCCTGAACATCGTCCATTGTTGTCAGGCTTGGCGGACGAGAAGACGCACGTCACGATCGCGACTGTGTTCACTGTACCGGATCGCTCCAATATCAAGATCATTGCAACTGCCGTAGACAGGTGACAGGCGATGAATGAAGACAGTCTGCGTGAGATCGAGTCTCGTCTGGGGATTGCGCTCCCGAAGTGTTATCGCGCATTGCATCAGGATCACGCCAACCGTCTGCAACAACTGAAATGGGACGATGACGCGATCAATCCTTTGTACCTGACCGCCGATCACGTCATTTCCCCCAATCTCGAGGAACGACAACCCGAGATGGGCGCGGCCTGTGCCTTCCCAAATTGGTGGGAATCGTTCTTCATGATCGGAACCAATGGCGGCGGAGACTACTACTGCTTGCGACTGGATAACGCAGAGGGCGTATGGCTGATCGGATCTGACTGCGAAGAAACTCCGACTCAAGTCGCCGGAACATTGCTGGAGCATGTCGAGGCAACGATCGCCAACCACGAATCAGAGAAGGCTTGGAAAGCAAAACTCGCGCTCCAGCGTGCTCCGTTTCAACAGGAAATCGACGCTCATCTGGCAGCGATCAAGCGCGAGGGCGGTTCTTCTCGAGCGGCCGAGTGGATGACCATCGACGCCATCTATCCGATGTTCGAGTGGTTGAACGAACTTGAGCAAAAGATCAGCCCGCGAAAACTGCGACTCTATGGCATCGCATTATGTCAGCTGATTCCCGGCGTGCAGGACGACGCCGACGCGATGGAAGGGATCGCCTTGGCCAAAGCAATGACCTTCGGCATCGCGACACAGTCCCAGATTTCAAACATGCGGTCTCACTTGCGAAACAAAATCGAAACCCTGATGGCGAGTTATCAGTCCCACGAGCCTCAGACCTTTCAGCGATTAATCTGGCGAACCAAAGCCGTCCACGCCTTATTTCAAGGTGACCATGACTATCTTACAAATGCACCAATCTATCCGAACGACCCGGATCTGGCACGAGTCTATAGCGACGCAGGTCACGCCATCGCCGGTTATCCCTATGGTGTCGATCAGGCGGCAGACATGCTGCGCGAAGTCTTGGGCAATCCGTTTCACCCGACCCCGTTCCCGCCTCGATGGCGCACACCAGAAGTCGTGACTCTTGCCCAGTCGATCCTGCAAGAAGAGCATTACGATGAACTGCCAAAGCTGGTGGCTGCACTGTCAAAAGCCGGCTGTGACGACGCCAGAATTCTCGCTCACTGCCAACGTCCCCACAACCATTTCCGCGGATGCTGGGTTGTGGACATGATCCTGGAGAAAGAATAACGGTCTTCAGAGTATGGAAAATTGAAGGCTGAACTCTTTCCTCAGGCACATGTCAATATCGGTTGGTTGGCATGGGAAAACTTGTCTATGAGGATGGCGGATTGCCGTCTACAGTACCGCTTCTCTCCCGTTCCACAAATTTGAATCAATAAACGAATCTGCGATGTCTGAACGACGATATGGACAACGCGCGGGGCGGCTTCGTCATGTCGCCGCACGTGCGTGGTGTCAGCGCTTGACGATCGTGTTTGCGCTAGGGCTGGTCGGCTGCGGAACAACGCGCATGTCCGACACGTTACGCACGGGTACGGAACAAATCCTGTTGTCCGCGGCGATCGATCGAGCGGTCAACGCGATCGACTTTGAAATCCTGCGCGGCAAGGACGTCTATTTCGATTCCCAGTATTTGAAAGGCGTGTCCGACGAAGGTTATATTGTCAGTTCACTTCGACAGCGGCTGTTGTCGGAAGGAGTTTTCTTAAAGAGCAAGCCGGACGAAGCGACGTACATCGTTGAAGCGCGAGCGGGCGCTGTCGGCACGAATCGACAGGACGTGCTCGTCGGGATTCCACAGACAAGTTTGCCGACCGGAGCATTAACCGGCGGAGCGCCTTCGGTCATTCCCGAGATTCCCTTTGCCAAGAAGACTCATCAGAAGGGTGTCGCAAAAATTGCGGTCTTCGCGTACAACCAAGTCACCGGGCAAGCGTTGTGGCAGTCAGGGATCACGCCAATGACGGCCGATGCGCGCGACATGTGGTTCCTGGGCACAGGTCCGTTTCAGCGTGGCTCGATTTACGCCGAATCGACCAAATCGGGGCATCGCGCCATCTCGCCACTCGCCAGAAATTCCCCTTCGGCGACACCTGTGGCGGGCACCTCTGTCAACGTACCTCGCTCGTTTGAAGAGGCGCCTGACCTCGTTCCCCCGGGACCACCCGACTCGTTCACGAAACGTCGCGTTGATAGTCCGACAATTCCGGCCAGTTTTACACCCGCGGTCAGTCCCAGTCAGCCGCAACCAGGTCGAATTCCATCGACAGCGCCAACTCCTTCGACGTCACCGGTGACAACATCAGGGTTCAATTCGAGTACGTACAACATCTCAGGAACCCAAGACCCCCAGGGCTCCTCCGGTGGAAATGCAGCCGCAGGGGGAGCTGCAGCAGGAATCTTGTTTTACAAAAACTCGACGACCAAGGCCCCGTAGATTACGCACGTAAATTGAGCGTTCGCTCAGTCGCCCCGAATGGGGCTTGCCTGGTGGTGGTCGAAGATGTCCTGGCTCGCAAACGTGGTGAGTTGACGAATCGAACAGTATCCGTCGCTCGCAATGATCGATTAACATGATTCGAGTCGGCGACGCTGAGAGCATCCCGAAAACGTTCGTTGTTTGATGGAGCCGCTGCATGCAGACCCGTAACCTTGGTAATTCGGACCTTGCGATAACCCCCATCGGATTCGGCGCGTGGGCCATCGGCGGTGGCGACTGGGCGTTTGGATGGGGTCCACAGCATGACGCCGATTCCATCGCGGCCATTCACGAAGCGCTTGAGTGCGGCATCAACTGGATCGACACCGCGGCCGTCTACGGGCTGGGGCACTCCGAGGAAGTGGTGGCCAAAGCCCTGGCCGGGATGTCTGCCGAACGCCGTCCGTACGTCTTCACCAAGTGTGCGCGGGTCTGGGACGGCAATCGGCAAATCGGCAAATGCCTGAAGGCCGAAAGCATCCGCAGGGAATGTGAAGCCAGCCTGCAACGCTTGAAGGTGGAAGTCATCGACCTGTATCAGGTTCACTGGCCGGAGCCGCCTGAAGACATTGAGGAAGGATGGCAAGCGCTCCAGAAGCTCAAGCAGGAAGGAAAAGTTCGTTGGTGTGGCGTATCGAATTTTAGCGTCGCTCAGATGGAACAAGTGACGCCTGATGGTCCACTGACCTCGTTGCAACCGCCGTACTCCATGCTGCGTCGGGACATTGAGGCGGAAACGTTGTCCTACTGCCAGAGGAACAATATCGGCGTGATCGTCTATTCGCCGATGCAATCGGGATTGCTGACGGGGGCCTGGACCAGGGAGCGACACGCGGCTCTGCCGGCCGACGATTGGCGTCGCGAGAAGAACAAGCATTTTCAAGAACCCCTGTTCACGCGGAATCTTCGCCTGGTCGAAGTACTGCGTGGAATCGGTGGCAAACACGGCAAGTCGCCAGGGGAGGTGAGCATCGCCTGGACTTTGCGGCAACCGCCCGTGACCGCCGCGATCGTCGGAGCCCGAAAGCCCGGACAGCTACGCCAATTGATCGGTGCCGCCACCTGGCGGCTGTCCGCCGAAGAACTGAATGAAATAGAACAGTTTCTGGCGGAGAATCCGATTTCCTAGGGCAGTCTTTATGATTTTCCACGAAAGAACTCACTCATCGTTCACGCTAACTCGACAGGAATGGGATCAGCGATTTTCATTTGAGTCGAATTTCGAGGCTTGGAGAGGACCAGCCAAAGTGAGATGAGTGTAAGTGAGAGGATCACTGCCCAGTGAGGTATCGACCAGAATATCTGTTGCCGTCCACCTTTGTATTGGTACTCGCCAGAACTGAATCCGCACAATCGCCAGTGATATTTGATGAAAGGGTTGCTGAAAAAAGATGAGCCCGGGGGAACCAACTTAACTTGCCCAAAAGTAAGTTGGGCGTGTTCGCCTGCCGTCGTCGTTGTCTCCCCGGTTGCGAGTGGCCTGTCCCAAATAAAACTTCCTTGGTGTGTGAGGAACGCATCTTGTTTGAAACCTACGACAGCAACAAATTCGCTGTAGCTTCTGGCCCACAAAACCAAGAAACCAAATGCCAACAGAAGTGCCAGCAGTCCGAGTTTCATTCGCCAGCCGTGAAGGAAGCAAATCATGAATGTGAAAAACTCCTTCATGGCTCATGCCCCCTCGTCAGGAAGGTTTCAGGGCTTTTCTTTTGAATCGATTGGCAGGGTTTCGTAAGCGGTAGATAACCGTGTTTTGGTCGCATTTGGAGAATAATCCGGACAATTGCAAATAGCATCATACAAATGCCGGTTCCCATAATTGCGAGAAGCGGCCCCAACCAAATCCAAGAGAAAAAGAATGGTTCCGGTATCATCGCAAGAACACGGGCGCTACAACCGAGAAAAATGAGTGCCAGACTCAATAGTTTCAATTGACTAAGAATCACAATTTGTGCCACATTGGGCAGAATCAAAAGGCACAGTCCGACGAAGCCCAAGTGGACATTCGGGTATCGTGTTTTCAGCCAAGCGCTGGCGTCATGGATTTGCATTCTGAATTTGTGGAAGATGCAAATCGAGAATCTGAAAAACTCCCTCATGATTCCTCCTCACGAATCGCCATCACCGTTTCTACTCACCGACTTGGCTTACTCTTGAACTACGGCAAGGCGGAAGCCCAAGTTGAGGCTGTACACGAGATCGGATGAATTCAACCTCCGCCTGGCAGAGCGGCAATCGCAGGCATCGCTGTGCAATCCACCACCACGGTTCACTCGGTCCGAACCAGTCGACGGCCCTTCAGGGTCTTGGCCTCCTTGCAAGTCGTCATACCAGTCCGCACACCACTCCCTCACATTTCCGTGCATGTCTCTGAAACCCCAAGGATTCGGCTTCTTTAACCCGACCTCATGGGCGAATGTGTCGCCAATGTCCCAAGCATTCTTGGTGAACCATTCGTATTCGTTCAAATATGTTTCATCATCACCAAACGAGAATCGTGTCGTCGTCCCGGCCCGACACGCATATTCCCATTGGGCTTCCGTTGGCATTGAATACTTCCAGCTTTGCGTCAATCTCCCCGATGTTCGTTCCTCGTTCGTTAACTTCGTGCAGAATTTAACGGCAACATCATGGCTGATGTTGCTGGCCGCGTAGTTGTCGCCTGCTCGTTCGTTTTCCCTTCCTTTCCACGACCACGGCGTTGTTCCCATCGACTTCTGCCATTGGCCTTGCGTCACTTCCGTTTCGCCAAGCCAATAACCTTTGGTCAATGTGACAGAAACTTGATCTTCGTTATCGGATCTCCCAGGTTCCGTCTGGGGACTCCCCATCGTAAAAGTCCCCGCAGGACACCACCGGAAAAAGATTCCCGGAACCAATTCTCGTCGATCACCCGCTTCTTTTCCTTCAAAGCGGACAGATTTTCCCTGTTGAGGATCATTCTTGACATCCTGCCCAAAAGACCAGCATGTTCCAAAAAGCGTGAAGGCAACTGCGAACAGAAGAGGTCGTAGCATGATCGGCGACTTTCATCAGGGGAATCTTCGACCATAAGCCTACCGCATCCAAATCATCGAGCGAACAGATTCGAATGAATCGTCGGTTGGATGGCAATATGACTTTGATCGGAAGAGTGAGTCTTTTGGAAGCTCGTATCCGACGTCCCTCGCAACGGTTGGAAAGCTCTGTTCTTGCATCGCCAGACGTTGAAATGCGTAATGCAGCAACTGTACCTGTCCGCGTTTGTTCCCTGGACGGAGTTCCGGTACGCTTAAGGAGACAGATCGGAAAGAAGGTGGACGAATGACTGCGTCAACGACCATGATCGGTTCGCGTACGACATTTGGAGTGGAATTTGCCCAATCGCGCTCACCGAATTATTTACACGTCCGGTTGTGGATTTCCGAGAATTGGGTCGGTGATATTCAAGATTCGGTGATGCCTGAAAACATGTGTGCGAAGCTGTTGCGTTTGGGATGCCCTTCAAAATACCCAGAGCTCGCATATCGTTCTGAGGCGGATTGCCCCCCATATGAAGACCTTGTGGAACGAGGCGGGGGGTCGTTTGGCGAGTCGTTTGATCCATTTGCGTTGCGGTATTATTCCGTGGTTTCCGACAGGCGCATCCATCTGCTTTGGAAATTGCAAGAGGCATATTATCCCCTCTTTCCTGACTATCCACGGCATCAGTACCACTATTCCGTTGCCTTAGCTGATTATCGCACAGCTCTTAAGGCGTTTATTGCCTCGATGATCGATGAACGACATTACATTCCTCGTTCTGACCTACCCAAACTCAGAGACATTGAGATCGACATTGGTTGATCTCATCTGTTGTGGAAAACAAAATGATCAGGACTCATTGACAGGGGGCAAACAAAAAACAAACCAAGAAACTCGACGACAATGAGTCCTGACCCTTTTGTATTGTCTGACCCTTTTGTATTGTCCGGTGGAGAGCTGAAGCCGTGCTCGTTCTCACCAACAGATCAACACGTCAAACACCGACAATTCCAGAATCCGCCCACCCCGTTGTTTGACCATTCGTTCTGACCTCGCCGAAGCCGCGTTTTACACTGCGGCGCAAGGCTGTCAGTTCGGATTCGGTTTCCGGGGCGTTGACGTGTTCGATCCAGCCCGACGAACGCCGGATTGGCCACGGCGACAGCAGGCTCTGGTCGGCCGCCGCGGCACCGTTCGAGTGCCAAAGTCTGCCCTTGGCCGTCTACTCACTACTCAACCAATTCTACTTTCTCGCTCAGCGCCCCCCCATTCGAGACGCCGCTTCTTGCAGGATTCGTTCAAACGCCTAAAATCCTCGTCGCTCTCGAAGATCGGAATTCGAGCATTCGCACGGTTCAAAACGTGATAGATCAATCCTCCATCGGCGGATCGTTTGGCTCGTCCCATCCACAAAACACTTCCGTGGCCGCCCTAATTGACAATCAACGGTGCCTGACACCTTTCTGCTTCCTTTCGACTGCGCATCTACTCACTCCATGCCACCAGATTCGAACTCGTAGGGCAGCATCAACTTAAACACAACCCCTTATTTTCCTGAAGAGCCAAGAATCGAACAGCACAATATTGCTACTGCGAGGCAACTTACGTTCAATACTCGGAATCTGAAATGACGAAGTTCTTCGGATTCATATACCAGTCAAGGATTTTGGAATCGGTCGACGCGGAGCATGAACGAACCGCAAATTCCTTTAGGAGCAGGTTCACAATCGTTCCATGCGGGCCGTCACGCACAATAATGACGTTTCTAATTGGCCCAGCAATCCAAGGCGACCGGAAGCCACTGCGAAATTCGCTAACGATTACAAGCCGCTCTCGCAAAGAGGCTGACGGCTCACCCAGGACGTCTTCATGTCCGTTCGCCGCGTAGTTTCCGGTGACCCACCCACTGTTTTCAAGACTTTGTGGCGCGTCGCTGGGACATTGGAAAATCTGAAGTGTGATTCTTCCGATCGGATTTGTCGGATCAAGAACCGGATTGAACGTCCCACCGAGCGCATCGAATTCATTCCGACGATCAAGATATGGTAGCACCCGTGTTGTCCAGGTTGCGCCGTCATTGTTATAGGGAAGCACCTTGTGGTCTGATTCGTAATTTGAGAGTGCAAGTCCAATCTGCTTGAGGTTGTTCCTGCATTGGATCCGCCGAGCGGATTCGCGGGCTTGCTGCGTTGCCGGTAAAAACAAAACCAGAAGTAACCCGATGATCCCGCAAGTGACCAGCACTTCAACCAAAGTGAATCCTTGACGGTTGACGCGTGACATATTCGAAAGCCTCCGAATGGGGACATAAAACAAATTGCGGGGCAACAAAAATGGCTGGGCAACACAGTGTCGCCCAGCCAATGCGTTTGCATTTCGCGGCGTGCTGTTTCCAGATTACTTCCGTAGCCAGCCCTGCCATACATATAACCCCGATGCACCGGCCGCTTGGACGGAATATTTGCCGTTAGTTACGGTCATATTCAGACGCATCGAACAGTCGGTGCTATTATTGTTCCAATTCTGCATAATTAGAATCACATAGTTGGCACCGACTTCGCGGCAAATTGCTACATGTCCGTTGGAATAGGATGCCGCAAAAATGTCGCCCACTGCTGGCTTCGTCGTCCCGCCGTTGGAATAAGGCCGAAGCCCCTTTGTACCGGCGCTACCGAACCATGTTTTGGCGTAGCCTCCGGCGACTCTCATACCGTAAACGACAAAGTAATACCGAGCTGCGAATTCAACACATTCGTACTCATACCCGGTGCAATAGCCGTTGACATATTTGAGGGTTTTATAAGGATCGCCGGAGTTCGAATACGCGACGACCCCGTTAAACGAACCAAGAGCAGTTCCGAACGCGGCACTTGCGGCTTGCACGCGACGCGGTCGGAAAAACGCACCGAAAATCAACGCAAGAGATCCAGCCAAAAACCGTCGACGATCGAAAAACATGTGATTACCTTTCCGGGACTGAGAAATCAAGCAAAAACTCCTTTGTTGTCGTTGCAACGACCTCCGATCGTTGAAGCAACAAGTTTGCAAGCGTTTGTGTTTGCGAACGCCCCTTCATCCATCAGGACAAACCCGCAAACTCCGGTGTTTTTCATTTTCCCATCAAGACTCCTCATCAAGAACAATCCCTGGCAATTTCGGTGGACTCGTTTTCCTACCAGAGCATCTGGTTGGCTTATGAAAGAGAGTCGCAAAGCGGTCGGCAATTGACGACAAAATCGCGATCTTTTTTGACGATTCAATCAGATCGCCTTTTGTTGATCACCGTCGGCCCGACAGTCGATGGATGCGATTCCGCATTTTCTGGCGTTTTGTTTCGTCGAAATTGAAATCGATTGCGACTACCTACGAGTGATTGCTCGGCACTCATGGTGCTGCGTAATTCATGAATCGCTACAATTGCCCCTTGGAGGTAGAACCATGACCACCAGCGACGACAACGCATTCTTCAGCGAGCGAACCCTTTGTCGCGAGCGGCTGTGTGAATTGATTTGCATGATCAACGACAAATCTTTGCCGTGGGCGGAGCGCGATTGCGCTAAAAATGAATTGCTCCTGGCGCAGGCCGATTTCATTTGGTCCAAAGTTCACCAGCGCACCGGCGGTCGGGTCGGGATTGCTGACCGCCAAACAGAATTGTATGACTCGGCCTTTGCATATCTGAAGGAACGGGCCAGCAACATCGCCGAGGCCGTGGAAGACCACGGAGTGTCGTTGCTCAGCGCGGTTTCCAAGCGTCTCGAAGGATGGGCGGTCGGCAAGATTCGCCGAAAACAGACATTATTTCGTGGCGGAGGGAATAAAAACAAACCAGCGTCCGCTCTCGACGCGGCGGAAGTTCACACCCTGCCACCGGACGAAGAGGCGATTTACGTTGAGTGGCTCGCGCAAATCAAGGCCGCCGTTTTTAGCGCCGTGGTCGCCCTCGACGACGTCGAACAAGTGGTCATCCTGAGTTACTTCGGTTTCGGTGGCCCGGAAATGACGATGCGCGAAGTTGCCGATTCACGGGGGATTCCACTCTCAGAAGCTCACAAAGCTCGCCGACGTGCCAAGTACAAACTACGACAGTGGTTGAAGGATTACGACCCCGCCAATTCGAATCAATAGCAAGACAAAGGAAAGGTGTGCCACATGCAACCTCAACATCCTCGTCTCGACACCAGCGTCAACGACGCCCCAACCCTGAGTTCAACAGCGTTACTGAGCGACGCGGATGTTGAATCTCTGGGTGACCTCAACGAAAGCTTCTATCCTCGCATTGAGCAAGCAATATCTCGGCAGGATAAAAATAAGGCTCGCGAACAAGTCAGACAAGCGATCGAATCACAACTCACCGCCGAACGCCACCCCTGGGCGGATGTCTGGGCGCACGCCGTCGCCCACGATCACATCCTGCACGACGCGAAGTACCGTGTGATGCTCGATTGGTTCAATAGCTGGGTTGCGCGAATCGATGAGACAAAGACACTCGACCGTTTCACCGACGTCAAACGTCTTGGCGAGGGCGGGATGGGTGTTGTCTTCGAGGCTTACGATCCCAAGCGTGATGACCGCGTTGCCATCAAGGTTCCCTATGTTCCCGTAAATCAAATGCCCGAAGACCGAATTACGGTGAAATCGTCGGCCCTGCGACATCTGAATTTCCTCGAAGAGGCGCACAAACACCTACGAATCCCCGTACAGGGGTGCGTTCCGCTCTTTGACCTTGGCATGCCTGGCGTTTTCGATGTCGACCATGTTCTTGATCATTTGCGACGGAACCCAATTTGGTTCTCGATGAAGGTCTACACCAGGAACTTGCAGGACTACTGCAAATCCAAAGGAGGAAAGTTGCCAGTTGACGAGGCTGTGGAAATCATGGGCGAAGTCGCCAGGATTCTTCAGCGCCTACACAGAAGTGATCCGGGTATCATTCATCGTGACGTCAAGCCAGCCAATATCCTGCTGACTCACGATAAAAGGCCCGTCGTATCGGACTTCGGACTTTCCATTCGCAGATTCGACCAGCGCGCCACAGGAAACCACACGAGCGGCACATGTGCATACATGTCACCGGAGCACTTCGACGGCAGCGCGACATTGGCAAAAAGCGATATATGGTCGTGGGCCGTAATCCTGTACGAACTCATTTGCGGCAAGCTCCCATTCGCCGGTCAGGACGTGGAGAACTGGATTAGGTCCGGCACGTGCGACTCGCTAGATACGTTGGAGCCGGATTGCGATCGCAGTCTCGCGACGATCGTGGAGCGCTGCTTCCGCAGGAGACCTGGGGAAGAATTCAGAAGTTTCAAGGAAGTTCTCGACGCACTCGAGAGCCGCCGGAGAAATCGCGGTGGCTGGATGACTCGAAGGAATCTCCTGACAGGTATCGGCTTCGCAACGGTTACGGGGCTCAACGTAGTCCTGTCGAAGGCCTTTTCGACTACTTCGAATCGGAGTGCTCATACGTCGGGTTTGACCGAATTCAGTGAAGCGGAGAAAACGGCACTCGACCGCGGGGATGTACGTGAAGCCGACATCCTTGCCGCCAGAATTGGACGCCACTTGGCTTCCCTCCGGCGGGTGTGGCTTAAGTCTCGCAACGAAATCGACGAAGGCTTCAGGAGAATGGCGGATGCTGGTCGCGACTTGCGTCGTATTAGTGGATTGACCGACCATTTAAGCGTGGAACAATTAATCGCTGTCGGATCACTTGCAGCGGAGTACCGAGGGTGCGTATGGAGTTTTAATCGCGATGGATTCCACAAAATGCAAAATGGCACCGGCTGGCTGCAAACGTTTGCCGAGGACTGTGCTTCCAAACTCGCAAAGAAGGGGGAAATGGGACAGGCTGCGGCTTCCTGTATTCGTGGCATTCAGGGCTATAATTCGAGTGCGAATGAGGCATGGTCAAGACCTGGAGACCGCTCGCTGGCGATTAAGAATCTCTCCGCCAGCAGGTACGCCTTCTTGACGGCAGCTTCGTGTTTTGAAACGGCCGCCGCGTTACATGTGCAATACCGAGGCACGCTGATCGATGAATTCGAACAACTCATGTATGTCTCGCAAATGTGCATTGCCGGTGGCCGTGAACACTTGCTTGAATGTGATCGACATTTGGAACGCGCACAGACGATTGCGGAGCAGGAGAAACAAAATGACCTCGTGTGGGCACATTACTATCGTGTCAGAGGTGAGCAAGCCGCCCTGGAGTATGGTACGAAAAAACGAACCCGCGCCGTCGACTACTTTCACATGGCGAGAGAAATGTATGACTGTCATTTCCGTGGCACAAATGAATCTCTTCATGATGAATCGAATTATCTGACCGCTGCATGTGATTTGCGACTCTCGCAGCTTGGCGTCCGCATTGACTTTGACCATGTTGTCGACGTTCTGTTGAGTTCCCCAATTCGGGAGACGGACATCGTTGATCTGAAGGAATTTCGTAAGGTTCATTTCGAAACATTGGGGAAGCGCAGTCCATCGTGATGAAGATGGGACTTGGACGTAGCGGAATGCGACTTAGAAAAGCTGCCGACAGCTCTCGCTCATTTCACTTTAGACGAGAGAACCGACAGGGATTTTGGCACTCATGCTCCAAATCCCTCTCCACAATTGCCCATGACGGGATTTGAACCTGCACGTATTGCCAAAACTGAATTACCGCGCCGATTGTGCTCTTCATGCGGGAAATCCCCGCCGCCCAACTCCTGCTGGAAACGGCAATTGAAAAGGGAACCACCCTTTTCCAATTCTGTTGCCAACCACAGCCCGCGAGTGGAACACTGCAACCGATTTCCCAAACACCTTTGACAGTTCCCAGTGCAACACCGGCGATTCCACCGCAACCCGCGCCCGTAGAAACGAAACCCTGATGTTTGCGCCGTGAATCCATGTCAATGAGTCCTGACATGTGTCAACGACCCAAACACTTTTCTGGATCTTCAGTGTTTCAGTCGCGCCGAGGGAGTGCAGCCGTTAATTGGTGGTGTCAATGCAAGAGAAGAAATCCCCTCACCCCAACCCACTCCCCGCAAGGCCGGGGCGAGGGGGCTCACCAATTAGCGGTTAGAAACACAAAAGGTGCCTGGCACCGTAAAGACGGTATGACTTAGAGGTGCTGACGGGAAAGAATAAAGAAGACATTCAAGTTGACGTGAGTGTCGGCCGTTCCCGTTTCGATTAGCTCGGTTTTCCGGCTGCGGCCGCAGCGCGTCGAATCATCTGTGCCACGGCCTCGGATGTATTGGTCGACGTCACTCGAATCGCGGGATGTGCCGTGACGAACACGCGGAACATTTCATCCGCGAATGCCTGGCCGATTTCTGCAACACCCGTGAAATCCAGCTCGACCCGTTTGAATTTCTCGAAATGCCGAGTAATTCGCTTCGACTGCGACCGTCGCAAGGGGACAGGTCCATATATAATATTTGGACTTGTCCCCTGGATTCACCGATTTCATCATTCAAGGCTTGACGGAAGGTCGAGATACCACTTGACGTTCTTGTCCTTATCCAGAAAGAATAGCAACTCAAATCCATCATACCAATCAAGCGAGTTTCCTTCCTTCCCGGATTCCTGAGAACTGAAAGGCTGCTCACGATTCGCCCAAGGATAGAGCATCTCATCCGGCGGATAAAACGTACCCAGACTACACAGAAACTGCTCGTCCGGCGACGAATTTCTTGCGCGTTGAAACCAAGGCGGTAAGCCACCTATTTTGGGCCCACCATAACGCGTTGCACCCAGCGCGATTAAATGATTCGTATATTCACCACCCGTCTCCTCGATGCCCAGTAATTTCCACTGCCTCACGTATTCCTTTGAAACCGCCTCTTGATCTACGAAATCTAATGACCGGTACCGGATCCCATATCCATAAAAATATGGCCACTTTTCACCAAGGCACTTCTCAGGCACTACGAGATCCGTCAAACCCAGCGGTTGCCACTCAATGTGAACAAACGAATCATCACCGAGTTCAATATACGGATCCTTCATAAAAAAAAGCAGAACGTCGCCGGGAATCTGGGGCAGGATGTCATGAGATTCCGTCACGCGGAATTGGAAAGCGAACACATACGGTGTTCCATCAGGGGCGATTGGCCATGCCGCCGAAGCCGGCCGATAGGGAAGCCCGCCGACTTTCGTTACATCTCTTTCTTGAGGCTCTCCTTCGCCAAGAACGAACACGTCGCAAGGAACAGTCGAGCCCGAGTACCCAGATTCCTTGAGCCTCTCCCGAAAGTCAATCAACGACAACAAAGATGCTGGGCTTGTTGCAGCACCAGATGCATAGGCGAAGAGATACTCCGGCGTTAAAGCAAGCTTACTACTCCAAAGTGCGAGATCAGACTTAACAACTGTCGGTGCATTCGACATCATTTTATCCCACCGAAGTAATTATCAGGTTCATTCACCGTATTCAGGTATTGGTTTCTTCCGACGCGGGGTTTCCGCCCAACTTGTTCTCCCAATCCTGGGACGTATGGAAGTAACGGAGGAGGAGAAGAATGTCGCCTTGAATCCAAAAGATCACAACATGGCCGTACCCTCCCGCGCGGCGTTTGAGGGTGTGATAGCGGAGCGTCGGATTTGAGGGAATTGCCCGCCCTGGGGCATCAAGTCGAGCCAGGTTCCTCGTTTGTCCCCGCAAGAAATTAATGTACGCGTCAGCATGGCGCTCGCCTCGCGTGTTCGCATTCCATTCCCAAATTTCGGCGAGATCGCGGCTACTGGATGCCGAGAAAAAAACGATTAGTTTGTGTGGGACTCGCGCCATTGCTGCGCTCTTTCCTGAAGATAGTCATCCAATTCCTCTTCAGAATAGGTTTTCGCGCCGGACTTGATCTGCTCCTGAATCTGGTTCAGGTGGGCCATCAATTCTGGCGTGAACCGATGATCCAGGTCTTCTGTCTCCTGGGCAACGTCCCCTGAGACGACATCCACGATGTATTCGTCCAGGCTGGCAAATCCCGCTTCCACAGCGCGGCGTTTGGCCTGATTGTAAAGTTGCTCGGTCAGTTGAATTTGGATTTCGTGCATCAACATCTCCCGCTTCAAACGTTTCTGCCAGTTTACACGAGGTGGGCACAAATGTCACACGGTGAAATCTTGATGAACTGACGGAAAAAAACGGAATCCGAGGCGCATCGCCAGTTGATCATCAGTTTTATTCACTGTGGTCTTTTTTCAACCTTGAGCAGACGGACGTAATGGGACCAGGGCAACGGAAATCGCCCCTCTGGAGTCAATTTCCGAGACGCCGTCTCGGAAATTCGGTCCGTTTGTCGTCATCGTTTGTGATCGCATTTGTCACTGAAACTGTGTTTCGGTCGCGCGAGGGGGAGCCGGTACTGGGTGGTGTCAGTGCAAGAGAAGAAATCCCCTCGCCCCAACCCTCTCCCCCCAAGGGGATTGTCGATTTAATGATAGACTCCACCCCCGCTGACGGGACAACACGTGACAACGCGCAAGTGATATTCCTATTTGAAACCCGTCATTGTCGCTCGTGAAAATCCCCTCACCCCAACCCTCTCCCCGCAAGGCCGGGGCGAGGGGGCCTACCGATTCGCGGTCGCACCCGCGCCGAGGGCACGCCCCGTGATGCTCGGCTGTCTCAAATTCTTATTTTATTTCAAAAAATATCACAACAACTCTATACACATCAATGTTATTCATTAAGATTGCGTTCAGAGGATCTTTCGAGCGGGGGATTGACGGAAACACGATCAGGGATCGTGTTCGGATCATTGCGGTTTGAAGTTGTCGGATGGACACCCAAATTTGATGGGTAGCACGGACGCCTCGTCCGTGGGAATCAACCACCGAGTACGCGGTCACGGACGAGGCGTCCGTGCTACGAGAATCCATCAAATCAAAGTTGGCAGACCACTGGCAGCCTGTTGAAAAAGGGGGGCAGACCCCTGGTCACAAACGACAAGTTGAACATCGAGCACAATGGGAGGGGGTCAGACCCCTTTATTTGAGGAGGTACAAAATGGCAGGACGTGATGGGGCGAATGGCGTCAAGATTCCTCGGCGGGCGGTTCGTTTGAGGAATTCGAGCCGGTTGGCCGACGTGCACGAAGGCATTCTCGCGAGTTGTCTGGGGGATCTGGAGGCTCAACCTGTTGTCTGGTTGTGGGGAGAACTGGTCGCTCGGGGAATGGTGACATCTCTGACCGGTCCCACGGGAGTTGGGAAGTCGTTTGTGGCGCTCGATGTCGCTGCCGCGGTGACTCGGGGCGATCGGAAAACCTTGCGAAGGTCGAAAGCCCAGTCGGCTTCGACAACCACCGATGCAGGTGATGTGCTGTTGATCTCGCCCGAGCATGAATTGGCGGACGTCGTGCGGACGCGACTGGTGGCGGCGGGGGCCGAGATGGCCCGCATCCATGCCATCCATGGGATTCGTGGGAAGGAAGGCGATCGCGGCGAGGACTGCTGCCGGCCGTTCCAACTCAATGACGATTTGCCGTTGCTGGAACAGGAAATTGAACGGCGAAAGACGGCCGGATCGCCGTTGCGATTGATTGTCGTCGATCCGTTCCTGCTGGAACCGTTTCATGACCGGTCCGATGCGGCGGAATTCATTTCGACCATGCAACAACTGGCCGGCATTGCGGCCGCCACGGACGTCGCCATTTTGCTGGTGGTGAACTGTCCGGCAAAGGCGCGGTCCATGGCGACTTGCCGCGTTCAAACGCTCGAGTCGGCCGCTCAATCGGCGTGGTGGATCGGTGGTGATCCTTATCGGCCGGAACGCCGACTGATGCTGCCCGTCAAAATCAATCTGGTTGAGAAAACGCCAGGTCGGTCGTTCGTGCTGAGCAATGGGCGCATTCAATGGGAATCCCGGCCGATCTGGATGAATGCCGAACGGTTTCAGACGGAGGCACGTGAACGAGCGCGACTCCCCTTGTTCGAGCAGGAATTCAGCGAGTTGGCGAGGGCGATGTATTGGCTGCAGGAATACATGGGAACGGACATTTTCGAATTCAAGCATGTCAAGACGGCGGCAGAATTTGTGGGCTTTAGTGATCGAACATTGCGACGCGCGTTCTGTGGGCTCAAGGGTATCTCGTGGCGCATGCCCGGTACCAATGCGTGGGCCTGGAAATTGCGCGATGCCGACGTGGTGAATCCTCACCTTCCCTGGACGGTCGACCGGTTCATCTATGAAGAAAGCGATGATGAATATGAAGAGGACAAGGATATTGAACAAGGAGACGACGGGGGCACCCGGGCGACTGCGTCTGAGGCCGTGGAAAGTTGATGGGGCGAGAGGAAAGTCGACGACATGACCCGCCTTGACGTCTGTTTTGTTCCAACTGATATGAGAGCGCAATGCGATTTGGCTTACCTCTCGCGGAGCGAGAGGGCGACTTTGGGCGACTGGGATTCTCAATGGGAACGGTGATTTGTCGTCGCGAGTGATGGTACGGGGGAGGCGTTGATGATTTGGAGACTAAATCACGGTGCGCGATTGTGCACACTTGGGAATCCCCTCACCCTAACCCCTCTCCCGACCACCGAAGCGGCGGTGCCCGAGCTGGGGCGAGAGGCTTTACGAGGACCTTCGCGCACGGTGATTTCAAGGAAATTCGGGGTGGGACTGGCCACGGGTTGGCCAATTGGCCAGTCGGTGGCCAGTCGGTGGCCAGCCCGTGGCCAGTCCCATGTGTTTCTGTAATCACAGGTTAAGTGTTTTTTGGAGGGACTGGCCCGACTGGCCAACCATTTTCCCGGCGCGGGCTTCGCCCGCAACCCAATCCAGAGAAGATTTTTAACACGAAACACACGAAACACACGAAAAAAGAAGAGTGCGGGCCGACTTTCAAAAATGAATATCAGAAGCCTTATTGAAGACTCCGCTTGGAGCGGGCGAATGGAGTTAACGCCTTGATCCGCTTATTTTCCTTGTATTTTTTGTGTGTTTCGTGTGTTTCGTGTTAAGTATCTTTGCATTTTCGTATTTATAAATGAGGGGATCTTCGGCGCTGGAAAATCTTCCCGTCGCGCGAAGAAATCAAACGTTCATACGACAAAGCGCCAGGTCGTCAGACCCCATTTTTCGGGCAAAGCCGTTTCAACGAACCTGAGATGACTTGCAACTCGGCTTTCCTCTCGGCGGAGCGAGAGGGCTACTTTGATCTTTAACAATTTGGGATAAATACACCGCTGCAACGGGAGGGGATCAGACCAGCTTTGCACTAAAAGTGGGTCAGACCCCATCCCACACGAGGTCGTTACGGATTCACAACGGATAGGGGGTCAGACTCAGTTTTAGTGCAAAGCCGGTCAGACCCCATTTCTCGGCAAAGCGACTTGCAGCGAACCCCGAGATGACTTGCAATTCGGCTTTCCTCTCGGCGGAGCGAGAGGGCTACTTTCGACTCGGTCGTTGAAATGATGTCGCGCGGTAACTTCAAAGGAAGTCGACGACGATCACGTTTCTGGTGTCGCGATTCATTTCTCCGTGATCGTGATCGCGGAGACGGAGCCGTTGTTTTCCATCACCTTGCCGTAGCTGATTTCCACTTTCGCGGTCGCGCCTTTGATATTTGGCACCGAGACCGTCGGTGTCGACGTATATCCTGAGCCGCCGTTGACGATCTCGTAGCCAATGACGGCACCATCTTTGACCAACGCGTTCGCAACGGCCGACTTATTGGTCCAGATCGAATTGCGGCCGGGTGGATAGCGATAGTAGTTCGATACCGTGTCCAGCTTCTCATTCGTGACCCCGTGCTTTTCGAGAGCTTCCATCAGCACGGCTTTGTTCTGACGGACTTGGGCCGGTTCAGGTTCCGCTCCACCACGAGCCGGTCGGACCTTGCTGAACGCATCGCGAAATACCTCGGGAGTGACGCCAAGTGCGGCGGCAATCAATACCACGGGTCGACCATGGTCTCGCGGGTCGGTCTCGTGTCCTTCCGAAAATGTGACAGGCACTCGTGTGACACCCTTGGGAAGTTCCTTGAGTTTGACTTGAGCCGTCGGTTGAGGTTCGGCCGCTGCCGCAGGTTCGGCAGGCGGGCGTTGCCCTCGTTCGGGACGGCGGTCACCTCGCGCTGAATCCGGTGGTGGAGGAGGACCATTGCCATCAGGACCACCCGGTCCACCTGGCCGGCGCGGCCGGAAATTCTCGACGGTCTGTTTTTGTTCGTCGGTCAACAACTTTTCCAGTTTGTCCTTCAAATCTTGTTTGATGATATTGAGCTCCTTTTCCTGAGCAGGAGTCAGGTTCAGTTCTTCGAGTAGTGGTGGCGGAAAGACCTGCCCGAGTTCAAAACGAGGCGGCCCGCCGCGCCGGCCTTCGTTGCCATCGCGGCCGCCCGGTGGCTGGGCCATCGCCAGCGGCAAGACCGAAATTGCCAATGCGATCAATGACATCATCGCGAGCAGTCTCAAATGCTTATGCTTCATCGCAACCTCACAGTTCAGATTTGGAATTAAAATCAACGCGTCAACCAAAACCAGCTACGCAAGTTCGCTTGCATCAGCACAGCCGACCATCTGTGATGATGCCGTCTGTAGGAATCCGCGTTATCAACTGTAAATGTCTGCCGTCATTGTACAAAGTCGAGCGACTTTCAACGGGCTTACCAGGATAAACCCCGCATTCGCCAATAAGTTTCGCGAGTTGAGAACAGACCTGGAGATGGTTTGCTTCCGGATCGCCCAGGAAGCTTCAACCGCATGCGGGGTACGCGTCATTGATTCCGTGTTCAGAATCAGAGCTTTTTCTAGAGTGGCCCATCGACCTTGCGTCAAGAGGCTCAGCCTACCCTGAACAGGGTAGGCATTCAGGCTTGCCAAACACTTTTGGAATTGGATGATAAACATTATCAGCCTCGTTCCCGATTGCATTCAAGTGAACCATACAGACGCAATATATGTTGGTTTATTGATTAGTGAATCGGCCGCAAAGTCTCAAACAATATCGATTTCTAAAACTGAGTGAACAGGTGATTTGGAGATATTGCTGACTTTGAGAATAGTTATAGGAGTTATCACAGTTGAAGAAAAGATGCAGGTGTATCGAAAGAATCTTTGCTCCGAGTTGGAAGTCATTGCCGGACGGTAATCACAGCGGCCGCGACTATCTTGAATCTGAACCCTATTATTGAGGATCACGCGAATGACAAGTTCACGAGTTGCAGTTGTCGGAAGTGAACGAGCTCCCGTTGATGGTGCAAAAGTCATCGGAGTTCCCAATCCCTCAGAACGAATCCATGTGACCGTCGTTGTGCGGCGAAAGGAGGAGCTTCCTCCACTGGGCAAGTCCGTTCAAATTATGAGTCACGATGACCTTGTCGCCGGGCACGGCGCTACGGCGAATGATCTGTTGCAAGTGAGGGAATTTGCAAAACAATTTCATTTGCAGATCATTGCAGAAAGTGCTGCCAAGCGGACCGTCTCGCTTGCTGGCACGATCGCGGATTTTGGAAGGGCATTTGACGTAACGTTTGACAACGTGCAACTGGGTGGTCATGTGATTCGTCAACGCGTCGGACGGATCACTGTCCCGAGCGAATTAGGATCGATCATTGAAGCCGTGATGGGGTTGGATAATCGTCCACAAGCCCGACCACGAAGTCGAATTGCAGACCCTGGCTCCCTTCGTTCCCATGCAGGCGTCCATCCGCTGTCCCCGCTCGACGTCGCCAAACTTTACAATTTTCCTGCGGGCGACGGCTCGGGGCAGACGATTGCGATTATCGAGCTGGGTGGCGGATTCGCTCAGGATGATCTCAATACTTACTTTCATGAACTCGGATTGTCCGTGCCGTCCGTGACGGCGGTTTCAATCCTCAACCAGGGCAACAATCCTGGAGTCGATCCGAAAGCGGATGGCGAGACCATGCTCGACATTGAGGTCGCCGGGGCTGTTGCTCCAGGTGCTCATCAACGAGTCTATTTTGCTCCGAACACCGACCAGGGATTTCTCGCCGCAATAAAGGCTGCCATTCACGATAATCCGTCTTCAATGCCGTGTGCAATTTCCATCAGCTATGGCGGACCGGAATCTGCGTGGACCGCACAGGCCATGAACGCTTTCGACAGTGCGTTCCAAGATGCCGCAAACTTGGGAATCCCCGTGTGTGTCGCATCCGGAGACGACGGATCGTCGGATGGAGAAAGTGGACTGAACGTCGATTTTCCGGCTTCCGCTCCCCATGCACTTGGATGCGGCGGTACGCTGCTGCAGGGAAGTGGGGCGGTCATTTCGAGTGAAGTTGTGTGGAACGGAGGCTCAGCGGGCGGTGGTACTGGAGGAGGCGTCAGTCGAGCATTCCATAAGCCAAGTTATCAGGCTTCGGTCGCCGTGCCGGCACCAGCCGTACCTGCGGGTGGGCGCGGAGTGCCCGATGTTTCGGGAAATGCCGCTGACGGAAGCCCCTACAAAGTTCGCATCAGTGGTGCGGACACGGTCGCCTGGGGCACAAGTGCCGTGGCGCCGCTGTGGAGCGGCCTGATTGCTCGATTGACACAGTCCTTGGGCCACCCTGTTGGGTTTCTTCAGCCGTTGATTTATCAAAGCACTGTTGAAAGTGCCGCGTTCTTTGACATCACTCAAGGGAATAATGATACCTCTGGTGGTGGCGGTCCGTTCAACGCCGGCACCGGTTGGGATGCTTGCACCGGATTGGGGACTCCCGACGGAGTCGCTCTCTTGAATGCATTGAAGAGCGTAGTACCGCCACCGCATCCACCAACGCCGCATCCACCGACACCACCAACGCCGCATCCGCCGACGCCACCGACACCGCATCCGCCGCATCCACCGACGCCACCAACGCCACATCCACCGCATCCACCAACACCGCATCCCCCGCATCCACCGACACCGCATCCCCCGCATCCACCGACACCACCAACGCCGCATCCAGGCTCGGGTGGTACAGGAAGCACAGGTGCCATCGGCGGCTTAGGACAGTTCCCTCAATTCGAATTTCCCGAAAGATCACCGCAACCCGTGACGCAGTATGAGCAGCCACCAACTCAACAGGCAATGGTCGCTCCGGCAGGCCGTTCTAATGCGAACGCGATCGCCATCGTCGGTGTGGTGGGTATTGTTGGAGTGCTCGCCACTGTCGCTGTCGTCGGGACCGTCGCAATTGCAAAGGATAAATGAGTAACGAAAGCGAGACAGGTTTGTCGGTTACGACAATTAAAAAAACATTGGAGACGGTTTCCATCGTGACCCTTTGATCAATTAGTTTTGGTGAGATCGCGCCGTTGAAAAGCGGCGCGATCTTGCCTTCGCGATCAGATCACCTGACGGAAAGGACTAGTGAGAAATCATGCGACGAATAAACGGCAAGACTCGGCCAATGCTGATCCCGCGAACGGCTCTTGACGCACCCATTCAAGAGACGTTGATTCGAGCAAGACGTCAGTCCCGATTGCCGCGGTACGCGCCAGAGAGTGCTACGGCGATCGTCGCGGTACTTGGAATCGTCGGATCATTGGCGACTCTGGCGATCGTCGGAACCATCGCCATTAGTGGTGAGAATTAGGATGCAGAGCTTCGTTTTCCCAGACCAAGTCCCGAATTCTGCGTAGGAGACAATATGCTGGACCGCATTCGCAATGTCGTCACTTCATTAGCTAACAATCCAGCCCTGCTGCAATTGTTGCGAGACGATCCAGAGTCATTCTCACAGCAGCTTGGGTTGAGCGTCCCGGAAATGCATGCGTTAAATCGCGCGGGTGATCTGGTTGGGAAATGGGGCGAAAGCTTCGTCGCTCGCGCCCGTGAAACGATCTCTGCAGGTTGCCGGAAATTCAGCGACGGTGGTGATCGACAGGTCCTCTGTGCGGTCGATTGTGGGGGAAATGGACCGGGTGACGGAAGTGCCGTCCCGATTACCTCGATTCTGGGACTCGTCGGATTGGTTGCAACAGTGGGAACAGTGGGCATTGTCGCGCTGTCGAAGTCCGAGAACGAGTTCTAGACAGGCAGGACTCTTCGAAGCAAATTGGCATGAACATGACTCGACCTCAGATCAGCGTTGTCATTCCTGTTCGAAACGAAGGATCGCGTCTGGCAATAACATTGCGTTCCATTGCGCAGGGGCGATCGTGCCTTTTTCCACTCGAAATCGTCCTGGTCGACGATGCCTCCGACGATGGATGTTGCGATTCGGTGCGCACTCTTTTTAATGCCACGCGAGATCGCATCGCTTTGCAGATCATTCGGCTGGGTACCTGGTCTGGAATCCCCTATGCCCGTAATTTTGGAGCAGCCGCGGCCACTGCGGAAATCCTGTTCATGACAGACGGCAACGTCATCTTTCCGAGGAACTGGGATCTTCCCATTCGCCAGCGACTCCGACCCGGTCTCGCGCTCTGTGCGACGATTGCGGATTTAGAATCTTCCTTTCGCGGTTATGGATGTACTTTGTTGCTTCCTTCCATGGGAGTTCAATGGTTACGAAGCCCGGATATTTACGGCGGTTATGCTCCGATCGCACCATGCGCCGGCACGATCCTGAGCACTTCACTTTTTCGCCAAGTTGGCGGTTACGACACGACCATGCCCGTCTATGGAGCGGCCGAGCCTGAATTCAGCGTCCGGTTGTGGCTGAGCGGTGCCAAAATAATTGTTGCACCACAATTGTTGCTCTCACACCGATTTCGACCCGCCTATGAACACAGTTCATTTCTTGCTGACATCGCACAGATTCAAGTGCAGAATTACCTGCTCTTTTCGCTTCTCTACCTCGATGAACGATCTTTTTTGGAGACTGTAGGGCACTATTCTCGCCGTGATTTCGCATCCACCCAAACGGCGCTCCGTGCCCTGGACACAAAAGACGTTTGGAATCACCGACTCCAATTGGCGATGGATCTTCCAAGGACTTTTGAAGACTTCGAACGTCGTTTTCATATCCGCTGCAATTCCACTTACAGCGCAAACTAAACCATGGCCCCACCCGCGTTGGATGACGTTTTCATGCATGCATCTAGCGACAGCGTAACCGCGTGTATCCCGTATTATCAGTGCAAATCCCACATCCGCACCGCAGTCATGAGTCTGCTCAGTCAAACGCACCGCGACTTGACCGTAGTCGTCATCAATGATGGCGACAGTGATCCGCCTTGGGGGGCGTTAGCCGACATCCACGATCCTCGATTGATTCGATTCAACCTGCAAATTAATCGGGGAACATACTTTGCACTAGAAACGTGCCTACGCGCGACGTGCACTCCCTATTTTCTCGTTCAAGATGCGGATGATTGGAGTGACCCCCGTCGCGTCGAACTTCTCATCCGCCGATTGAAGGCCCACGGTGCGGATTACGCAACCTCCACGCAGCCACAATATCGCTTGGAACCTCATGGGAAGCTCTCTTTCGCGTTCCTCAAGTGGCCATCCCCACCCGATCCTTTGCTCAAACCGCTGTTTTCACACCGGATCTGCCACCATGGACTTTTTCGGACTCAATCGCTGCGTGCAGTCGGTGGCTATTATGGGGGATTCCGAGTCGGTTATGATATGCTCGTGATGAACTTTATGATGATGACAGGACGAGTCAGTCACATCCCAAAGCCGTTGTACCACCGTGTCATTCGACAAATGTCACTTAGCCACTGTGATAGCAAGTCCAGGCAGGCCCAATATGTAATCACTCAGATAATTCCCCATATGTATAGTCGCGCTTATGGCTTTTATCGTGAACACCAATGCGGGCGCATTAGCTCAGAACGCTTCCTGGCTGAAATCCATTCGATCGCGGCGACCTACGTTACGGCTGCGGACCACGCGGCACTTCGCGAAGCAACAGACCGGCTAAGCGCGTGCTTCTTATCCAGTCCTGGATGTCGAAACCTCGCGCGACTTGGAGGCTCGTCATGAAAGAGTGTGTTACTGTTTCCATGCCATGCTTCAACTGCCGAAGTTACCTGAAGAAGGCCGTGTCCAGCGTACTATCCCAAACGTACACTAATCTCATTCTTGTCGTGTTCAACGACGCCTCGACAGACGCTCCGTGGGACGTTCTACGCAACATTCATGATCGGAGGTTATTTCGATTCAATGCCAGCGAGAACCAAAGCTTGTTTTTTGCCCATGAAGTCGTCGCGCTTGCAACTCGGGACCGGTATTTCCTCACGCACGACGCTGACGACTGGAGTGAGCCTCGGCGGCTTGAATTGTTAATGCGAACGATGCTCGAGGCCAATGCCGATTGCGTAGTTTCCGACCTTGCCGTGAGAGAGTATGTAAACGGCAGTCCGCATCATTGTGGCATTCGATCTAACGCCCGAGTCCGTGAACCTCTGCTGCCGAATTTCCAACATCGTGCGGACCACCATGCCCTTTTTCGAAAGGACGCACTTCGCCGGGTCGGTGGTTACTTCGGCGGCTTCAGGTACGGATACGATACGTTGTTGATGAATCTGTTACTGATGACATCGAAAGTTGAGTATTGCGCTGCCCCGCTTTACAACTACCTCAGGCGGCAAGATTCTTTAACTCAATCGCCCAATACTGGCAAGTCATCCCCCGCCCGCGCTGCGGTACATGTTCGTTTAAAACAAATGTTTTTTGACGCTTACGGTCACTATTCACGTTTTCTCGATGGAAAGATAAGCAGTGGCGATCTAAGCAAGTCAATCCGCTCAATTGCAGCTCGACACGTTGCGAGCCAACAACGCATAAACATTACGGCGGAGTCTGAGCGATTGAAGTACCTAATCTACGGTTAACCTGGGGCTTCATGGATACCTGATCGACCTCCGTCAGTGTTTGAAATGCCTGGTCGTTGGACAATGCTTGACGAATGAAACCTTATGCGAGACCGTGCGTGTCGAATTCGCAAACAGCTTGGAAGGCGATCCAAAACGGTTTTGGGCCCGCAGGTTCAGGGCTAATGCCCGGCCGGTGGCGAGGCCGTCCGCAATTGACAATAGCTTGGAATATTCGATTGGCGAAGGTGCGAAATGGAATCTAACATCGTTGACATGCGGCGTTTATCGCAACGACAAAAGAAGGACGGGCATTGGATTCATGAGGGCGTCGTTGATGCGAAGACATGCAGAGAGAATGGTGGAAAGTCGTCATTTGCCGCAGCAGCGTCATTAAATTTTCCCGATGAATGGCGACGGTGGATTGTCGAGAGTCTGCTGTTGCGTGTGCCGGAACGGCAGATCGTCGCTACGCTGGTTGAAAACCGCTTCGATCCCGAAGTTTCGGCGGCCGAAGTCGCGGCTGCTGTGGCACATCCTTATGTACTCGCGGCACGGCCAAACATTCACCGATTGCGCAAGCTGGAATTAATGCTCGACGCGCATCATCACGTCGCGTCACTCTCGCGACGCAGTGGAGTAATCGAACGTCGGGGGCCAATCTCTCGGACGGAGTTCCTTGAACGGTACTATTCCGCCAACTTCCCGGTTGTTCTCACGGGGCTCATGAACAACGCGAACGCGTTGACTCGATGGACTCCGAGTTACCTGAAGCAGACGTGCGGTTCGGCGAAGGTCGAAATCATGGCCGGGCGCAACAAGGACGCCCGGTACGAGATCAATTCACAGCAACATAAGCGGTCTATCCGATTTGACGAATACGTTGACATGGTGACCAATGGCGGGCCAAGTAACGACTATTATCTTGTCGCAAACAACGGCTTTCTCGATCGTCCCGAAACAAGACCCTTGCTGGCTGACTTGTCAATGTATTCGGAATTCCTTGATCCCACTCGAACGAACGGGCAAATCTTCTTCTGGTATGGTCCCGCTGGAACGGTAACACCTTTACATCATGATCTGATGAATGTTTGGATGACTCAGATCCATGGAAAAAAACGTGTCCTGCTGGTCGCTCCCGACCAGACGCATCTCGTTTACAATCGTGTCGGAGTTTACAGCGATGTTGACGCCGAATCGCCTGACGACTCACAGCATCCCTTGTTTCGCCAAGCTCAAGTCCTCAGTGTGGACGTCGAACCGGGCGAGGTGTTGTTCCTGCCGGTGGGATGGTGGCACCATGTGAGATCTCTGAGTGTGAGTATTTCTGTTTCTTACATCAACTTTGCATTTCCGAATCAATTCACCTGGGAATAGTCCTGCCGACGAACGATCATGCCAAAATCATTGAGCTCTTTGGAAGAACTGAACATTAACGGAGTCGAGCAGTGGATTCAGATTCAGTCCAAAGACTCCACTCAACCGATTTTGCTGATCCTTCATGGTGGTCCCGGTTATGCAATGATGCCCTTGTTTCATCATCGCAATGCCGTGCTGGAAGATCACTTCATCGTTGTCAACTGGGATCAACGCGGAGCGGGGCGATCCTACCGTCGTACCATTCCGAAGAAGTCGATGACGTTTCAGCAGTTTCTCGATGACCTTAACGCGCTGACGCAGATTTTGAAGCAGCGATTTCGGCGCCAACGGATTTATCTTCTGGGTCATTCGTGGGGAACGATGATGGGATTGTCCGCCGCGAAAGCGCATCCCAAGGATTATTATGCCTTCGTCGGCGTCGGGCAGGTCGTTGGCCCGATCATCAATGAGATCGTGATGTACGAATGGGAACTGGGCGAGGCTCGACGACAAAATCACAAGAAGGCAATCCGCGAACTGACATTGATCGGACACCCGGACCAATTCGGCGAATATCCCGGCAAGGGCCCAGGTGGGGCCGATCCCTATGACATCTCCGATTACTGGATGGGATACTTTGGTGGCGATCTGTATGGGAAGCATGGGACGGATCAGATCGACAACTGGATGTTGAACCAACCTGTCTATCTGGGGAAGTGGGGAACCAAATGGATCAACGGAAACGATTTCTCAAAGCGAGTTTGGGACGACGACGACGCCTGGAAACTGGATTTCCGTCAATCGGTGACAACGCTGGACATACCGGCGTTCTTCCTGCACGGACGCCATGACTACGATACGCCTGGGTCACTGGTCCAGGCTTATGTGCCCACACTCGATGCGCCACAGAAGGAACTCATCTGGTTTGAGAACTCAGCACACTTTCCGTTCTATGAGGAAAGCGAACGCTTCAATCAAATCATGATTGATGTCGTGAAGAAGAGTACGTTTCCCTGATCTCTGAACGGTATTCGGCAATCTGAATTCGCTGGTCGATCGTATAGGACATCTTGTCTCGAGTTGGGGTGGCGCTATACTCTCAATCCGCCGATAATATTGGTCGATTCCTCAAGCACTTCCTCAAAATCGAGAATACCTCCATGCGAATGCTGCCTTGGTTGACGAATCTTCATCGCAAATTACTTAAGGCGAGTACTTGCAACGACTTTCGTGGTCGGCAGAAGCAATCTTTGGCAGTCGCATCAATCGTTCAAAGGCTTGAATCTCGGCAATTATTGTCGAATCAACCGCCACTTGTAACGCTCAATGCTCCGACCCCCGTCGCCTACACAGCGCCTGCTCCTCCAGTGGCCATTGCCAGCAATGCACTTGTCAGCGATCCCGATAGCACATACCTGAGTAAATTGACCGTTCAGATCACGACCGGATATCAGAACGATTCTGGTGGTCACGATGTTCTGTCGCTTGACAGTTCTGCTCAATTCCTCGTGGTTTCAAACTCGTTCGATGCGACGACAGGGACCTTGACACTGACAGGCCAAAACACCGTCAGCATTTATCGCTCGATTATCCGTGCGGTGGAATTCAGCTCTTCGGGACCAGCCGTCAATGCGGGAATGCGCACGTTCACGGTCATCGCGACGGACTATGCTCCTGGCTCGACACCTGCGTCGAGTGCGCCGGTATCGTGCAGCGCCAATGTGTCGGTTGACGCGGCACCGGTGCTGTCGCAGATCGAAGCCAATCCGCTCAACGACGTGGGAAGTACGCCAGTTTTTGTGACGGCTTCGCTGATCGCCGCCGACAGTGACAATAGCACCTTGCCCGGTGCGACGATCAAAGTCTCTGGCAACTATCAAAATGGCGAGGACGTACTTGGTTTTGTCAACACGGCGAACATTGCCGGTTCCTGGCATGCCGCCACGGGAACGTTGACTTTGACCGGCGTTGATACAGTCGCGAACTATAACACCGCGCTGCACAGCGTGACTTTTCAAGACTCCAATAGCTCACCCAACACGGCGACTCGGACGATCAGCTTTCAGGCGTTCGACACACTGCAGGGAAGCAATGTGGTCACACGCGATGTGACGGTTAAGGCGACCGCGACCTCCCCGGTTTTTTCCGGGGTCAATGGAACGACGAACTTCGTCCAGAATTCGTCAGCTGTGGCGATTGCTCCGAATCTTGTGGTCACGAGCTTGAACCTCACGGGAGCCACAGTTTCGTTCACGAACTGGCAGGGCGAAGATCGAGTCAGCTTTACTAATACATACGCCTTTCAGCATACGTTTACTCAAGATCTCACTGCACACACCGCTCTCTTGACGATCACGGGAAACGGCACAGCCAGTCAATACCAGACAGTGTTGCGTTCGGTGGTGTATTCGGATGCCGCGGGAAACCCAAACACGTCAGCGACGCGCCTCGCAAGGTTTGCTGCCACCGATATCAATTCGAATAGCGGTGCTGGAACGCAAAGCGTCACTGTCACCGCGGTGGATCGACCGCCCGTGGTAACGGTCAATGATTCTTCGGTGCTCACATACACGGCCCCCGGTCCAGCAATTGCAGTCTTCGGCAATGGACTGGTGACCGATCCCGACAGCACCTACTTGAGCGAACTCACCGTTCAAATCACAGCCGGGTACCAGAACGATTCTGGTGGCCACGATGTCCTCGCGCTTGCCAATCCGAATCAATTTGCCCTGGTTTCCCACGCGTTCGATCCGGCGACAGGGACCTTAGATATCATTGGCCAGAATTCAGTCAGCATCTACCGCAATATTCTCCGCGCCGTGGAATTCAGTTCATCGGGATCGTCCGTGAGTAATGCGACTCGAACGTTCACGGTCGTCGCATTCGACTATACCTATCCCAACACGCCCGCATCGAGCGGTCCGGTCTCGCGCAACGTGACGGTGACAGTGGACGCGGCACCGGTACTATCGCAAATCGAGGCGAATCCACTGAATGTCATCGGGAATGCCGCAGTTTCCGTAACGGCTTCACTGGTCGCTGCTGATAGTGACAATAGCACCTTGCCGAGTGCAACGATCAAAGTCTCGGGCAATTATCAAAATGGCGAGGATGTCCTTGGCTTTGCTAACACATCCAACATTTCAGGTTCCTGGAATGCCGCCACAGGAACGTTAACCCTGACAGGCGTTGATACGGTCGTAAACTATAACACCGCCCTGCGCAACGTGACTTTTCGAGACACGAGTGCCTCGCCCAACTCGGCCACTCGCACGATCAGTTTTCAGGTGTTTGACGCGCTGCAAGGAAGTAACGTGGTCTCGCGCAATGTAACCGTTCAGGCCACGGCCAACTCGCCGGTTGTGTCAGGTGTCAACGGCACGACCAACTTCGCGAAGAATTCGTCACCGGTGTCAATTGCCCCGAACCTTGTCATTACGAGTCTGAACCTGACGGCAGCCACGGTTTCGTTCACGAATTGGCAAGGCGAAGATCGGGTCAACTTTTCGAATACGTACGCGTTCCAACACACGTTTACACAGGATCTCACCGCACACACCGCTCTCTTGACGATCACGGGAAACGGTACGGCCAGTCAATTCCAAACGTTGTTACGATCGGTCGTGTATTCGGACGTTGCTGGCAATCCGAATGTCACGGCGACGCGGCACGCGATCTTTTCGGTGACAGATATCAATTCTCACAGCGGTACCGGAACTCAAAATATTACGGTCACGGCGGCGGATAGCCCACCCGTCGTCACAGTGAATGATTCGACGCCATTGGCATACCTGTCGCCTGGTCCCGCGATTGCAATCTTCGGGAACGGACTGGTGACCGATCCCGACAGCTCTTACCTGAGCGAACTCACCGTCCAGATCACAGCCGGGTACCAGAACAATTCTAGTGGTCACGATATCCTGTCACTTGATAATCCGAATCAGTTCGCCCTGGTTTCCCACACCTTCGATCCGACAACAGGAACCCTGACGATCATTGGGCAAAATACTGTCAGCATCTATCGCAATATTCTTCGCGCCGTGGAATTCAGCACATCGGGATCGGCCGTGAATACTGCGACTCGAACGTTCACGGTCGTCGCATTCGACTATACCTATCCCAACACGCCCGCATCGAGTAGTCCGGTCTCGCGCAATGTGACCGTGTCAGTCGACGCGGCACCGGCTTTATCTCAAATCGAGGCCAATCCGCTGAGTGTCATCGGAACTTCGCCGACTCCGGTGACGGGTTCACTGATGGTCTCGGATTCGGATAACGCAAATCTGACGGGCGCCACGATTAAAATCAGCGGCAACTACCAGAGCGGCGAGGATGTTCTCGGCTTTATCAACACGGCAAACATCACCGGATCATGGAACTCCGCCAACGGGACACTATCGTTGACCGGAATCGACTCGGTGGCGAACTATAATGCCGCGCTCAAAAACGTCACTTATCAGAACACGAGTACCTCACCCAATACAGCAGCGACCCGAACGATCGGATTTCAAGTGACAGACGGCCTCGTGTTGAGCAACCTGGTCACTCGCGATTTGACGGCTAGGGCGACCGCCACATCACCGGTTCTGTCGGGAATTAATGGATCGGTTAACTTCGTAGAGAAGGGGGCGGCCGTGGCGATTGCTCCGAATCTCGTGGTGACAAGTCTAGGGCTGACCAGTGCGACGGTTTCGTTTACAAACTGGCAAGGTGAAGATCGGGTCAGCTTCACCAATACTTATGCATTGCAGCATACGTTCACCCAAGATCTCGTAGCGCACACTGCTCTGTTGACGATTACTGGCAGCGCGACCGCAAGCCAATATCAGACGCTGCTGCGTTCGGTGATTTATTCAGACGTGTCTGCCAATCCAATCACGTCGGTGACGCGCGTCGCAAAGTTCACGTTGACCGACGTCAATTCGAGCAGTGGTTCCGGAGTGCAAGACCTGACGGTCACTGCGATTAACGACCCTCCGATCGTGGCGGTCAACGACTCGACGGCATTAACATATCAGGCAAACGGTGCCGCGATTGCAATCATGAGCAATGCACTGATCAGCGATGCCGACAGTACGAATCTCAGCAAGCTCACCATTCAGATCACCTCCGGATACCAGAACAATGGCGGTGGAAACGACGTATTATCGTTCGTCAATCAATTGGGAATTGCTGGTTCTTTCAACGCGGTCACGGGGACTTTGACGCTCTCAGGCCTCAGTTCCGTTGGGAACTATCGCCAAGCGTTGCGACAGGTCATGTTCAACACATCAGGATCGGTGGTCAGCACGACGACGAGAACGTTCACAATCATCGCAACGGACGACACAAATACGAACAGCAACCCGGTGACGCGTAATATGACAATCACCTCATGAACGTGGCATGAACGCTTTCGCTCGTGCCTCATCAATCTCCAGGGTAACGCAAAGATCTAAGTTTGATCCCACTGACTATTGAAACTTGTCATCGCGCCACAGCCAAATCATGACAGCTCCACGGGTCAATGATTGACGTTTTTCCCGACTCTTTCGACCTTACGGATCATCAGACCATGACGGCCTGGCAAATGAACCCTGACAACTGCTTCTGTGTCCTTCATGACTTGAGGCCACCAGCGCCTTGACTGCGTGGGGGTTTCTCGAAACAATCGGGTCGCGCCCCAAACCAAAACTCCAACCCATTTGGCGATCGAAAAGATCGATAATTGGACAGGAGTTGGAGAATGCTTGACCGTTGAATGGATTTCATACTCTCATGAGTCCCTCGCCTCGTGCGAACGTTCTCGACGTCCGGCGGACGGTGGCGTAGTTTATGTCGGATTGATGCACGACTAAGCCGGCAATC
>Ga0206931_1045_pt1 | contig 41296 bp, 29 predicted proteins | sample Alteio_BWOrgHeat_17_FD_152946 | JGI IMG/M metagenome (GOLD analysis project Ga0206931, IMG submission 152946) | Enriched cells from forest soil in Barre Woods Harvard Forest LTER site, Petersham, Massachusetts, United States -... | ecosystem: Environmental > Terrestrial > Soil > Temperate forest >...
GGCGTATCTTTGTGCGTAGACGCCGTACCCGCTTCCGTCCTGGTTCTGGCTTTGCCAGACAACCACAAAATCGCCATTGGAGTCCGACGCCACCGACGGCTTACTTAGATTGGTGCTGGTCGTGAAACTAATGCGGGTCGAAGATCCGGCACCACCAAAGTTTCCCGGAGTGACAGAACTGGGCGGGGTCACATTGGCCAATGACGCGAACCGTTGATAGTAGATGCTATCGGTAAGACTGCTGCTGCTTCCACCGCCGCTCGAGATGTTTTCCCAAACGACAACAAAGTCGCCGGCCGAATCCATCGCGATCGACGAAAGGGTCTGCCCGGTTGTGGTGCTGTTCGCGTAACTGACGCTGTTGCCGCCGGAGGCACTGGAACTTGAGACGGCCACAAGTTGCCCGCTGGCGTTGTAGTAATCGAACCACAGCGCGCTGCCAGAACCGGCGTCCTGATAAAGGATCGCGAAATCGCCCTGTGAATCCATCGTCACTGAAGGATAAATGGCCGCTTCACTGGTATTGTAAGTGACACGGAACTGGCTGCCGTTTGTGGTCCCATCGGCATTGTATCGCTGCGAATAGATCCCTGATCCGGCACCGGTTCCACTCCCGGAACTTGAACCGCTCCCGGCAGGTCCCGTATCGCTCTGCCAGGTGACGACAAAATCCCCATTCGAATCCATGGCGACTTTGGGATTCGTCTGGTTTCCCGTGGTGGTTGTGTTGATGCGGAATTCCGTTCCGTTACGTGTTTCATTGCCATTGTAGCGCTGGCCGTAAATCCCATATCCGCTGCCGTCCTGGTTCCAACTTTGCCAGACGACGACGTAATCACCGACAGCGTCGCTTGCGATGGACGCATTCATTTGATTGGACGTCGTATAAGTATTGACCGAATCATTCGGGGGAATCACATCGATGAACATGGTTCTGACGGTTTGATCGAGATCGACACCGCCATTCACCGTTCCGCCATCATCCTGGACTTGGAACGTGAAGTTGGTGTAAGGGGCGCCTAGATCACCCGCCAGGGATGTGAAGACGAGTTTTCCCGACGTGATATCGGAAATGGACACCGATTGGCTGACGGACACGGCGAGGCCGTTGTCCGCTAATGTCCCGCGATTGGGGATCGAATCAATCGTTACTGCCTTGAATGCATTGGCCGGATTGTTGAACGGATCGGTGAATCCAAAGTCGGCGGGTGAGAATGTGTACGGCACATTGGGCTGCGTACTGACCTCGTTGGAAGTGCCCGTCGGAGGGCGGTTCACGGTCAGGACCGAAAGAGCGTACTGTCTGGCGTAGATGGCGTATCCGGAGCCACTCTGCCCCTTGCTTTCCCAGGCAATCACGGAATCGCCCGCAAAGTCCATCGCCACCGAGGGAACCCGCTGATTATTCGTGGTGTACGTATTGACCTGGAATTCACTGCCAGATGCAGAGCCGGCCGAAGTATAGTTCTGGGCAAACACACCATAACCGCTTCCGTCCTGGTTCCCGCTGCTTTCCCACGTCACGGTAAAATCGCCGGCGTGGTCCATCGCCACCGATGCGGCCTGTTGGTTGCCGGTGGTGTAAGTATTGACTTTGAATTCACTGCCATGCGGTGTCACGCCCGAGCCGCTCCAGCTGCCACTGTTCAGGCTGTACCGCTGTGCGTAGATTCCATATCCGCTGCCGTCCTGGTTCTGGCTTTGCCAGGCGATCGTGAAGTCACCTGCGGCATCCATTGCGGCGGACGGCTTCAGTTGTTTGCTGGTTGTGGACGGACTGACCTGGAACACACTGCCGGAAGCCGTGCTGGCCACATTGAATCGCTGCGCCTGAATGCTGTACGTTGCGCCTCCACCACTTCCGCTGCTTGTACCACTACCACTGCTGCTTCCACTTCCACTGCTGTAGGACTGCCAGGCGACGACAAAATCACCAGTGCTATCCATTGCCACACTGGGATTAACGGCATGGTTCGTCAACGAACCTCCGGCAACGTTGAGGTTGGTGGCTTGCCACCCCCCCAGAGACGTTGCTGTGGCCGCGTTGTATGTCTCGGCCAATAAGCCAATGTATTTGACCTGGAAGGCGATCACAAAATCACCGGCTGCGTCCATCGCCACCGATTGACTGGAGGCGAAACCCGCACTGGTGTACGTGTTCACCTGGGCCTGGCTGTTTTGTGGGATTCCCAGAAAGTTGTATCGCTGCGCATAAATCGTCGACAGAGTCGAACTGAAATAGTTCTGCCAGGTAATGACGAAATCCCCAGCGGCATCCATGGCAACCTTGGGATATTCTTGAAGGCCAGTTGTCGTGACGTTGACCTGGAAGGTACTGCCCAGTGCCGATCCTCCGGCGTTGTACCGCTGTGCATAGATGGCGTTGCCACTAGAACCGGCCCCTTGCCAGGTCACCACAAAGTCACCAATCGAATCCATACCTACTGAAGGATTGGCACCCACACCGATCTGAGATATGACCGGATTGACGGTGAATGCAAACGTCTTCGGCGATGGATCCGTATTGATCCCTCCATTTGCAGTCGATCCATTGTCCTGGACCTGGAACGTGAAGTGGGAATAGTTCGGTCCCCACTCGTTCAGGCCCGGTGTAAACCCAAGGAGACCACCGTTGATGTCCGAAACACTCACGAACTGGCCCTGGGTTACGACGACACCGTTGTCCTTCAACGCTCCTGCAATGGGCAACGTCGAGATTTCGACAGCCGCCAACGAAAACGGAGGATTGTTATGAGGATCCACGAATCCAAAATCAGCGGCGGCAAACGTGTAGCTATTGTTTTCCAACATCATCACGGTTTTCGATGTCCCGGTGGGAGGCTGCGTGACGGCCGTGACCTTGATCGTGATCGTCCTGGGAACAGGATCGGTGTCGACACCTCCATTCGCCGTTCCCCCGTCATCCTGCGCCTGGAAGGTGAAGGAGGCAACGGCTGTGCCGGATGCATATTGCGCGGGCGTGAATTGAAGCTGTCCGCTATTGATGTCTCCAATGGGAACAGCCTGATTCGCAACGACGGCGTTGGTTCCGTCCGTCAGCGATCCCTGGCCGGGCAGCGTCGTGATGAAGACCGCCTTGAGAGCATTCGCAGGATTATCGTGCGAATCCGTCATGCCGAAATCAGACGCATGAAACGTATAGGACGCGTTTTCCAACCCCGTTACCGTACCTGGGGTTCCCTGCGGAGCGCTATTAACCCACGAGATTGTCAGGGGGATCGATTGCGAAGTCGTCTGGACAATCGGACCCGTGTTTCCCAAGTCGTCGACCGAGATCGACAAGGTATCGGAACCGTGGTAGTAAGTTTGTGGGACATATGTCAGCCCCGAAGAAGCGGCCAGCGTTACGTCGATCGCCGCGAGCGGCGCCGTGATCGAGACACTGCTCGATGCATTGCCGCTGACCTCACCCGCCGTAATGCCTCCCGAAACGCTGGTGCTGACTGACAGCGTGCCGTGGGTCACGGCCAAAGTCACAATTTCGTTGGCGTTTCCGCCATCAACATCATTGAATGACAGACCGGGGATGGCATCCGATGTGTTGGCAATCGAGTTGTTCTCGAAAAGCGACTGTGAGGCCGGAGCACTGATGGTGGGAGCGTTATTTACTGGCGTGATGTTAAAATAGTAATACGCCGCCAGGCTGTCTGCGCTTGAATCTGCGACCCAGAACCTGAATCGTCGAGCATGCAGGTCTGGATTCTCGCTCGAATTGGTATAGGCCACGGATCTCAGTGCCGCCTGGAAATCGGCAACTGAGGGCGTCTGGCCCGCGATTGGGGTGAGAGTCAACAGCCCTCCGCCTGCGGCGTTCGGGTCAAATGCGCCGTGAATCTTGGTCGTGTCAGCGAACGCCAGGACGTCTTCGCCGTTGACATAATTCGTATCAATCTGAACGCTGACTTTTGGCAACGGGTCCTGGTACACGGGTGCCAGCAAAAGGTGCGGCGCGATCGGCAGGGCCGAAGAACCTTCGACATACGTCTGAGTGTTGCTTGTGCCCTGCTCGTTCGAAATCATGGAGACGATGTTGAAGGAACGCGAAACTGGAATCGTACCAACACCGTCGATAGTCCCGACGAACGTGAAGCGGCGAATCAGATTGCTGGGATTGGGACCAACATTCAGAAAAGTCACTGATTGCAAAGCCGCTTTATAATTGGCGAGCGTGTCAAGGCCAGTGAACGTGATAGTATTTCCGTTAAGCGTACCGGTAATATATGTACCCGTGGTATTAAACGACAGGATGTCTTCGCCTGCCTGATAGTTCTGGTCCAACGTCACAGTGGCGCTGTCCAGGTCACCAGTGCCGGTGCGGGCATTGAACGACAATGCCTGCGTGACCGGTGTCGCGGGAGCAAATTCTGAATATTGGTAAGGAACGGTCTCCACGTTGATCATCGTCGGGACGCGGACAACATAGTAGAATCCCGCCAACGAAGCGCTGGAGTCGTCGGAGCGTGCATCCTCGACCCAGACGCGGAAACGACGGATCGTGGCGTCGGGATTCTCACTGACGACGTCCAGATACGTGACAGATCTCAGTGCCGCCTGGAAATCGGCAACTGAGGGCGTCTGGCCCGCGATTGGGGTGAGAGTCAACAGCCCTCCGCCTGCGGCGTTCGGGTCAAATGCGCCGTGAATCTTGGGCGTGTCAGCGAACGCCAGGACGTCTTCGCCGTTGACATAATTCGCATCAATCTGAACGCTGACTTTTGGCAACGGGTCCTGGTACACGGGTGCCAGCAAAAGGCCTGGCGCGAACGGGATTTGCGAATTGTCATCAACATACGGCTGAACGCGGCTTGTACCCTGCTGATTCGAGATCATCGAGACGACGTTGAAGTAACGATAAGCTGTAGGACTGGTAAAAGTGGTGCCCTCGGTCACGTTCACCGTGAACGCAAAGCGGCGGACCAGATTGCTGGTATTAGGACCAACATTTTGAAAAGTCACTGATTCGAAAGCCGCTAGATAGTTGGCGAGCGTGTCATCGCCGCTGAAGGTGATTGAGTTTCCACTCAGTGTACCCGTGATATGGTTGTTCGAGATGTGCGAGAGATCAAACGCCAGGATGTCTTCGCCTGCCTGATAGTTCTGGTCCAGCGTCACGGTGGCGCTGTCCAGTTTTCCGTCGCGGCAATCAAACGACAATACCGGCGGGTTGGTTCCGACCGGCGCCGGCGCTATGGCTTTGGGGGCAGCAAATTCCGTATACAAGTCAGGAGTCGTATCCGTGATGATGTTCGGAACGCGGGCGACATAGAAGAATCCCGCCAACGACGCACTGGATGTGTCGGAGCTGGCATCCTCGATCCAGACGCGGAAACGACGAATCGTCGCGTCGGGATCAGGATTCTGGGTGGCCGTGTCCTGATAGGTGACAGCTCGAAGTGCCGCCTGGAAATCGGAAATTGACGGCGTCTGACCCGCTTTCGGGGTGATGGTCAGCTGACCGCCGCCGGTGACGGTCGGATCCAGACCGGTGGCATTGGGATCGAAGGATGCGACAAATTTGCTCAGGGGGTTGCTGGAATCTGTTACGGTTGGGAACGCGAGGATGTCTTCGCCGTTCACATAATTCGCATCAATCTGAACGCTGACTTTCGGCAACGTTTCTGGCAAAGTGCCAGTGTTGGCGTCCGCGAGTCCCAGCACAATGTTCGGCGCGAACGGGATTTGCGAATTATTGTCAACATACCACTGAACGCGGCTTGTACCCTGCGGATTTGAGATCATCGAGACGATGTTGAAGTAGCTTGCGAGCGGGATACTTTCGACACCAGCTTTATCCACCTCGAATGTGAATCGGCGAATCTGATTGCTGGGATTGGGATCGACATTCTGAAACTTGACCAAGCGCAGTACCGTCTGATAATTGGCTACTGTGTCCACGCCCGTGAACGTGATCGTGTCGCCCGCGGAATTCAATTGCCCCGTGATATTGCCAACATTCTCGAATGACAGGATGTCTGCGCCTGCCTGATAGGGGGCTAGGCTTACTGTGGCGCTGTCCAGTTGATCGCTCGGCGAGTCCAAGAAGGTCAAGTATGGCGCGATCTGTAGTGGATTGGAATATTCAGTGTATTTATACGGTGGTTGCGGATGATTTACATCGAATACCATCGTCGGCCGAGGCGTCACATTCACAGTGATGGTTTTGGGATCCGGATCGGTATCGATCCCGCCGCCAACCGTTCCACCATCGTCCTGGACTTGGAAGGTGAAGCTGGCGAAATTGCTACCGTACTGGTGGGTATTTCCGAAGCTGTAAGCGAGTTCAAGATTGTTGATTTCGGTGACGGTAATCGCCCGTCCTGCCGTTATTGCTTGTTGGTCCAGAGTCAACGAACCGGCGGCAGTCGTCGTACCGGGGGTGACTGGCAGTGAAGTGATGATGATGGACTGGAACTGATTCGCAGGGTTGTCATTTGGGTCCGTGAAGCCAAAATTCCCGATCTGCAGCGTGTAAGTCGAGTCTTCCAGGATCGTCAACGTTTTTGACGTTCCGATGGGCGCATGGTTGGTCAGCAAGTAGCGCGCTTCCAGTCGTTCGGGCTGAACCGGAAGGAATTGACGGCGTGTCCGACGCCAATTTCTTTTCACTTTTCGAGACCTGAGAAGGCGCAAAAGGAATGGAACACCCGCCAACCAGTTGAAAATCATGCTTGGCTCCGATTCAACGAATTGATTTACGTTGTGTGTGTGGGGGGGGGCGACACTTGAGAGAACAAGAGACGATCATGCCGGGACCATCACGTCTGTCTCATCCGATGACGCGACGAAAGCATGATGTGAGCGTTGGACATTTTCCGAAATGCATCGCAAACCAAACTCCCGTCGTTCAGGAGGTCGTTCGCCTGCTTCTGAGGAAATCATTCCGGATATAGAATCAGAACCGACACCGAGAGCTCGGTGCAAGAATTAAGAGCTCGGTGCAAGAATTAAGAGCTCGGTGCAAGAATTAAGAATGGCGTCCCAATCCAAGGAAACTCGCCAGACAGCCCGCTATTGACAACCACGAAGTTGCTCCTGTCAAAGGGTTCGAACTACGCAATGTGCGAAATCAACAACGTCCATTCGTACGTCCTGTTTGTCCGTTACACAACACTCTTCCCAATGGTGAGTAGATAGAAAACGCTTGCCCATTCAAAAGGGGCGGAATCGTTGAGGGTTAGTTGTTGGCGATTTGTATGTGATTTGATACTAAGACCGCTTCACGTTGTCAACCGAGTGCGAACGGTAATGTACATCATCCATTCATCAAAAACATCCTGAACAGGGTATGCCTCACCGCTTGAAACACGGTGGGCATAGCTGTTGGAAACACAGTGGATTTCGTCGTCTTTGCAAGACTTGTCTTTTCGGTTTGTAAATCGTCAAATTGAAAGCTGGCAGTGACGGAATTCCGTCATGTCGAGTTGAGGCGGCTTACGACGACACCTGTACCGACTCAACGGCGCTGGCAGACTTAGAGTTGACGTCTATGACAGTCAACGTGGCGGCTCGCTGTATCGTTGTTACGGGAATTCCGGCGACGGCTCGAAACGTGAGTGTGCGAATCGTTAGTTGGAAATGAGCGGCAGTGTCGACTTTACTCAGCGTTAATACCGCCGTGTGTGTGACCTGGTCCTCAGTGAATGTGTGCTGAAATGCGTACGTGTTGGACCACTGGATTTGATCGCCAGCCTGCCAATTGGTGAACGATACGGTCGCACTGCTCAGCGACAGACCGTTCGGCTGAACAATGATCAGATTCGCGTACAAGGACACGGGGGCGCCGTGCATGACATACGTGACGAGTGAATTTATTCCGGAAACCTGTGGTGGTGACGCGGCAGCGACCGTGAGTCGTATCATCGACGACGCACTGGCGGCGAAGAATGGATCGCCATTGTACGTGACCGTTATCAAATGTTGACGTACAGAAAGACTGGTCGTCGTCAATGTCGCGAGGTCTTTCCCGTTGGGCTCACTCAGGTCCAACGTCCCCAGAATGATGGAACCGTCGCAAAAAGTGATGGTTCCTGTGGGAATCCGCGCCCCCGGCTCACCGGCCTGGACTACTGCGGTTAAGGTGATTGGCTGCCCCTGGACAGGACTACTAGCCGATGCGGTGACAGTCGTCGTTGTGGCAGCCAACGACGGTGCGACTGTTATCGCGGCGCCACTGACAATGCGAATTTGATCGTTTTGCGCATCGGCAACATAAAGATTACCACGACCGTCTGAGGCGAGACCATAGGGTTGATGCAACTTCACTGTACTGGCCGCCATTCCCTGACCGAGGAATCCCGGTGATGCGGTTCCCGTGATGGTGATGATCTGCTGCGTCGTTGCATTGACCTCGCGGACGCGGTTGTTCCCTGTGTCCGCAATGAACAAGTTCCCGTTTGCATCAAGCGAAATCGCTTCGGGATTCTGCAGTTTGGCCGCCGTCGCCGCCGCACCGTCGCCGTCGAAACCAGCGATCCCGTTTCCAGCGACGGTGCTCATGACATGAGTGTTTACATTCACTTCACGAACTCGATTGTTCAAGGAATCGGCGATCAACAGATTGCCGAACGCGTCGACAGCAATCCCCTGTGGAAAGGACAGTTCCGCGGCAGTCGCGGCGCCACCATCACCACTGCCGCCCGCGATCCCATTCCCGGCCACTGTACTGATGGTGTGAGTTCTCGCATCAACCGTTCGAACGCGATTGTTCAATGAATCGGCGATAAAAAGATTCCCCGCGGTATCAATGGCAACCCATTCCGGAAGATTCAGCTGAGCACTGGTCGCGGCCCCTTGATCGCCACGAAAACCGGCCGTTCCATTCCCCGCGATGGTTGTAATGATGTGTGTCGTTGCGTTGACTTCCCGGATGCGTTGATTCAATGAATCGGCAATGAACAAATCGCCGGCGGCATCGACCACGATGCCTTGCGGAAGATTCAATTCCGCGGCAGTTGCTTGGCCGCCATCGCCGGCGTAACCGCCAATTCCGTTGCCGGCGACCGTGCGAATCACGTGTGTGGCCGCATCCACTTCTCGAATGCAATTGCCGTAAGGATCGGCAATGAACAGATTGCCGGCGGCGTCGACGGCGATCCCAGAAGAAATGACTTTCGTGTCAGTCGCAGCCGCTCCGTCACCCGTGTAGCCAATGATTCCATTTCCTGCGACGGTCGCAATCGATTGGGTTGAAGAATTCACTTCCCGCACGCGATTGTTCAGCGAATCCGCGATCCACAAGTTCCCGGTTCGATCGATAGCAATTCCATCGGGACGATCAAGTTCTGCATTTGTCGCCGTTTGCCCGTCACCACCAAATGCGCCAATGCCATTTCCCGCAATGGTGGTGATGACCTGTGTTGTCGCCTGGACTTTCCGGATGCAGTGATTCAAAGAATCGGCAATCAGCAGGTTTCCGGCGGCGTCGATGGCGATGCCGTGCGGAGAATTCAACTCAGCGGCAGTTGCCTGGGCACCGTCGCCTTGGAATCCAGCAATTCCGTTCCCGGCGACCGTCGAGATCACCCCCGTGTGCACATTCACTTCGCGAATTCGATTGTTTGATGAATCCGAGACGAACAGATCGCCAGCCGAATCGAGCGTGAGCCATTCCGGAGAATTCAATTGTGCCGCAGTCGCCAGGCGACCGTCACCGCTGTAACCTCCGATGCCGGTCCCTGCGACGGCGCTGATCAGATGCGTCCGTGCACTAACTTCGCGAACTCGATTGTTTCCCGAATCAGCGATGAACAGATTCCCCGCCGCGTCCAATGTGATCCCTTGCGGTTGATTCAACGAGGCCGCGGTGGCCATGCCGCCGTCACCTGAATCGCCAGGCCGCCCATTCCCTGCGTACGTACTGATGATGTGGGTATTTGCATCAACCTTTCGAATGGCGTCATTAAAACTGTCGGAGATGTACAGATTTCCTGCCGAATCGATTGCGATGCCGATGGGCTGGCTCAATTCGGCGGCAGCCGCGATTCCTCCATCGCCGCTGTAACCTGCGATTCCATTTCCGGCAATGGTGCTGATGATGTGCGTAACTGCATTCGTTTCACGAATCACACTGTCACCGGGATCGACGATAAACAAATTCCCGTTGCCATCGATCGCGACGCCAGCGGGTTCATTCAATTCCGCGGCCAGTGACAGACCGCCGTCGCCGCTGTCGCTGAAATCGCCGGTTCCCGCCACGGTATTGATGACTGATGACGGGCCGAGCTGCGATGTACAATCACGGAAATTGACCCCGTCACCATGATATGTGGCAGAAAGAACATTGAGACCCAGTCCGAGGGATGTTTTCGAGAGAGTCGCGACGCCCTGGAAGACATTGACGGTGCCGATTTCCGAGGTGCCATCAAAAAAAGTCACCGAACCGGTGTTGGGAGTTCCGGAATCACTAGTAACCGTTGCGGTGAGCGTTGCCGTTTGACCGAGGGAAAGAAACGAGCGCTCTGCCGTCAGCGTGATATTCGTCGCGGCCGCGGAAGTTGAACTCGTTTGAATGCTGGACCCCGGTGTTTCTTGCCGCGGTGAATCGTTAACAACGGATGACGGCGCGGTGTGATTCGCAGCCGGGCCGCTGGGCGGCAAGAACGCCTGGTAAAATGTCGTGGCCATGTTCGCGTGACCGGCCGGGTTCCAATGGGTTCCGTCCCCACTGTCATAAAGTGGATTCAACCTTTCCGAGTCCAAAGGGTCGCCCATCAATGTATAGGAGTCGCAAAATGTCATCGTGGTCGGATTCGCCTTCACTTTTGCGGCGATCATGGCATTCAATATCTTGAGCTGTGACTGAGTTGCGGGAGTCCATTGCGAGACCGAGCTGAATTCTGCTCCGCCGAACGGCGTGACCGAGAAGGCAATGACCTTCAATCCGTCCGAGATTGCCTCGTTATAGATCTCGTTCAAGTCACTGAAAGCCGTGGCGGCCGAAGTGCCATGAATCAGATCGTTGACCCCACCCAGAACGGAAATCGCCTTGTAGCCCAAGTGCCGGACCTGGGTGTTCCAGACGTTGTCGATCTGTTGCGTCGTATATCCGGGGACGCCAAAGTCCGTGATGTTGCTGTGCGTGTAATTCGCGTTGAGAATTGAAATCCAGCCATTCTGCCAGAAGGTCAATGAGTCACCCAGGCTGGCCACGGGATAAGCAGCCGTGGGAGTGTCACTCAAAACGATCTGTCGTGACGACGGAGAACTGTACGCAGTGCCGTCGTAAAGAGTGAATGTGACGGCTTTGGTGGTGACTGTCGTCGCTGCCGAGCTCGTTTGATATGTGACAGTCTGTAGCACGGTCGAATAAACATCCAAAGTCGCCGTCCCCGAAAGAGTCAGGGTCCCCGTGTTGGCATCAAAGGTCGACGTAATCCCCGCTGCAGGGCGAGCCGACAACAGATCCCAGCCGTTTTGGTAATTTCCAGTCATCTGGACCGTCGCCTGCGTCAATGTGCCACTGTATGGGTCTGTGACCGTTGCCGCAGGAGCGATCACTACGGGGATAGTTCCCGAGCAGGAAAGGACGGCGGTCGGGACGCCGCTGAGCACAGGCGAACGATCGATAACCGTCACCGCTCGTGTGACCGACAGACTTGTCGCGGGTGTTGGCGCATTGTCATCAGTCACAATGATCGACAATGTCCGAGTCCCAGCTGTTCCCGTGGTACTGAAAAAGGCTGATCGGAGCGCCGTCCGATAGTTCCCGACATAGCTGGTTCCTGAAAGTGTCAGAACTCCATGAACCGCATCGAAGCTGCCTGTGATTCCGTTCTGCGGCGTAAACGAAAGCTGGTCGCCCGGCTGGTAGTTCTGAATTGTCACGACAGCCTTCGTACAGTTTCGACTGTCGGGGTCCGTAACAAGCAGTGTTCCGCTGATCGGTATCAACGATGAAGGGTTGTTCGCCTGGCAGACCAGAGGTACCGTTTCAATTGCCGTCAATCGCGGTGGGTCATTCACCGCGGCGACAACAATATTTCGAACGAGTTGGTTACTGGTGGACACTGCATCGTTGACCGTGAAGGTCGCGACACGCGTCGTCGTGTTTGGATTGTCGCTGACGTCCCCGTAGATGACCGATCGCAACAGTGACTGGTAATGGTCAATCGTGTCCACGCCATTGATGGTCAATGTGGCTGTGTGAGATACAGGGTCGCTGGTGAATGCATGTTGAAGCGCAAAAAGATTGCTGAAATTGACGCGATCTTCCGGCTGCCAGTTCGCCAACGTCATTTGAGCACTCATCAGGCTGCTGGAATTTGGCGCATTGATCGTCAATTGTGGGGAAATGGCGACGGACGAATCTTTCTCGACATAGTTTGTTGCACCGGAGACATCGGACAGAACAGGTGATGAAGCAGTTGCAATCAAACTGCCGGGAACCCACGTGCTCAGTTGTGTGGTGATCGCGATCGCCGCGCTGGAGAGCAATGTCTTCATTTCCAACGTTTCAGCGTAGACGGCATGTGATCGCCGGGGTTGTCGACGCGACATGTGAGGCCAAAGTGAATGTTCCGGAATGAGTCGTTGGATGGCGCCGAGCCAGTCGACACTGTGAAGGATTTTTCTGCGTATTTTCATCGTTTGACCCGGAGCCATCGGCGACGGCTTCCTTGCTGCGATTATTGATGCTGGTTACTCACGAAGATGGTACTTGTGAAGGATTAAGTCTGAAGACTACTGCAGAGCGCAGTCAACGGATTTCCAAGCGACCGTGCCACAAATGGCGCGGATGAGAACTCTTCATCCCCAGTACTAACCCTTGAAATTTTGCGCGGGGCGTCGGAGTTTCATACGGCAAGTTCCGTGAGTTTTTAGTGCTGACCTCTTGCGATCGAGGATTGCAGTGATGATGACGCGTCCTTTTTTTGTGAAAACGTAACGATGCAAGTGCGAAGCTCTCTTGATTATGCTCAGCCCAGTGCACTTCAGGACATTTCAGTCGTTCGCCAACGAATTCTCGATGTGGCAAGTAGGAATTTTCTATTGGACTTACAAACATCGCGACCGCATTGCGTTTCGTCAACCGCCTCTTCAGGCGTGTATGGGGGGCGTTGTTCTTTCCTGCCCTGCTCCTCTGAATCTCTGCGCAATAAACCAGATACAATGGGACTGAATCTTCCTGTTCCGATCTGTCAACGGGTATGACCGGATTTCTGAAAGGACTTGATTAAACTTGGTAAAACTGATCGTGCAAGAAAACGGCCTCCGAGCGATGCTTTGGGTCATCACAAATCCGTGGGATTTTCGGCAAGGAGGCCGGCGATGAGCATGACAAGTCAATTCGAAGTCAGCAAGAGTTAGGTTGTTTCTCGTCTGGCGGCGCATTTGACTCCACTGGCACGGGACGCCGCTGCCGCCGGGGTCCTAATTCATGATTTTGAGCGAGCCTTGTTCGGTGGGCTTCTGGCAGTGGGCACGAAAGTGATGGACTCGTTTTTGGATGCTTAGGGACACGGCGATCAGGGAAGCCTTGTCATTCACGAGGGGCAGGCGTTGCATCGAAGCGAGGAACCCGTTTGCCGACCGCTGAGAACCATTTTCGGGCAGCATCAGTTCCGACAATTCGTCTACCGTGCGAGTTCCGACGTGAAAGGCGCGATTGTCTTGAGGCCGGTCGCCCACCGGGTCGGGTTGTCCGTCGATCGGTGCTCGCCAGGGCCTGGTGCTGAATGGCGGTGGATTATCTGGCGGACTGACAACGTATGACGTTGTCGCTCAGCCTGCCGTGACGACCAGGGTCATAACTGCCTGCGCCGGACCAGGACTGATGCAGGGTCCGGATTCGAACAGCAATTGGTTTATTACCGGATCTAATTCCGGTTCGTTGGGAAACATCACATTCACCAACATGCCGCACTTGTGTGGTGGGATCCAGAACGATTCGTTCAAATTTGATTCCAATGGATCGCTTACTGGTTCGATCAATGGGGGCGATGGTTCAAAACCAATTGTTGAAGCGGCAAATTCCAATACCTGGATGCTAACAAGGGGCAATGAGGGCACCGTGACCGGCATACCATTTCGGTTCATTCAGAACCTGACCGGTAAAGTCGAATAATACGATTACAACATCGAAATCCAACCGTTTTGCCAAAAGGTTAACGAATCGCCCAGGCACGCGATTGGATACGCGGTGTGGTTGGCGGAGCTTACCGTGATTCTGCGAATCACTGGCACAGTGGCGGTCGGGTTCCACGGCCACGTGTCCAGTTCGGACCATTAATGCGTCGCGGTCAGTTCACCTGTTCCCCCGCTTGGCGATCGGTGATCGAACTGTTTGCTCCGGTGAAGAACCAGTCGGATCCCGCGCCTCCCGTCAACGACGTCGTCGTGCCGTCGTCGTGAACAGTACCGCCAAAGGTCAGTATATTGCCACCGTTCAAGCCTCCACTACTGTTTCCTTTCAGATGGCTGATTCGAGTGGTGTAAGGATTGTTCGATTGCCATTCCGCCAGGATTGACGCCAGCGCCGTATAGTTGGCGTCGAAATCCGTAGATCCACCAATAATGATGTCATCGGCGTTTCCGCCTTTGATTTTGTCGTTTCCGTTCCTTCCAATCAAAACGCTTCTGCCATTTCCGCCAGAAATTGTGTCCGCCCCGCCGCCGCCGATCAGAACATTTCCTGTCGCATTTCCAGTCAGCGTGTCCGCGCCGCTGCCGCCGTGAACGATTTCAATGTTCGAAATCCCTGCTCCGACCGCCGTGGCTGCGCCGGTTTGAAGATTGACAACAGCACCTGCAGACCGGCTGGAAAAATTGAGGACGTCATTACCACCCCCACCGTTGACGGCACCCCCCACGAACCCGGCCGATCCGAACGAGAATACGTCGTTCGACGTCCCGCCCGTCAGGTTGGCAATTCCCGAAAATGCAATTCCGTTCAAACTGCCCGTATTGCCTGCCGTGATGTTCCACGCGTTCGATCCATTCGCGGCGACCAGTGAATCGAGCCCGCCGCCACCCACAATCGATCCGCTGACGTTGCCGCTCGTACCGCTCGTAAAGGTGTCCGCCGCAGTTCCCCCCATCAGCCTCTGCACGTTGGCGAATGCGATTGCGTTCAACGAACCACTGTTCGCCCCGGTAATGTTCCATGAGTTGACGATATTTGCCGCAACCAGTGTGTTGCTTCCCGACCCGCCGTCGATGGTCGTCGAAGCGGCCTGCGTCGGCCCGACAACAAACGTGTCGGGCCCACTTCCACCGAACAGTGTGTCGGATCCGCCATTACCGGTCAAAGTTCCCCCTATGGCCCCGGCCGTGATCGCATCATTGCCCGAGGTGCCGACGACGTCTTGGATCCCCGAGACCCCGGCGGTCGATGTCGCACTGCCCGTCCCAAGATTGACAGTCACGCCGCTTCACCGGGTTGAGTAATCGAGCGTGTTGGTCCCACTGCCGCCGCCGATCGTGCCGCTGACGGAACCAGCCGCGAGCAACGAAAACGTATCGTTCCCCGTGCCACCGGTCAGATTGCCGATACTGTTGAAGGTGAACGTGCTATTCAATGTCCCGGAGTTCGCGCCCGAGATCGTCCATAGATTTGTCGAATTCAATCCTGTCAGGCTGTTCGATCCACTGCCGCCGATGAGCGCCGTGATGTTGGCAAACGTCCCTCCCACCGCAGTGGCCGTCGCCGATTGCACGTTGACCATAATTCCGCTGGAGCGGGCTGAATAATCGAGGGTATTGACGCCACCGCCCGCGGCGATCGAGCCACTCAGAAAACCTGACGAACCGAACTGAAATGAATCGCTTGACGTCCCGCCCGTCAGACTTGGGAACGCGGAAAATGTCACACTATTGACGGAGCCGGCGTTCCCTCCGCTGATCTGCCACACATTCGCTGTGTTGGCACCGACCAACATGTTCGACGAGTTGGCGCTTCCCACAACGCTGGTGATATTTGAGAGTCCGCCTCCAGCGGATGTGGCAACTTTCGTTTGAAGATTCAGATAAATCGAATTCGTGCACGACGAATAATCGACCCTGTTGTTTCCAACACTGCCATCAATCTCGCCTGAAATGAATCCGCCGGGGTAGTAGGCAAAAAGATCGGTGCCCGATCCTCCGGTCAGGTTCTGAATGTACTGGAACGGCTGGCCATTGACGGTGCCCGCGTTGCCCGACGTGATCTGCCAGGTGTTTGTATTCGCCGATTCCGACAGAGAGTTCGTGCCGTCGCCGCCCATTATTGTTCCATCAAGTGAACCCGAGGGGCTGAACTGGAACGCGTCGTTCGCGGTCCCGCCCGTCAGACTTTGCATACCAGTAAACGCAACGTTTCCCAAAGATCCGGAATCCGGCCCGGTGATGTTCCAGGTCGTGTTGGCATTGGGGCCATCCAGCAAGCCCGGCCCGGTTCCGGCATTGATCGTCATTCCCGTGACGGACGGCATCACGTCGACGTTGTAGGAAGTCAGGCCCGCGGACTCGCCACCGCCATTCAACGTGATGCTGTTGAAGTTCGCAAATGCGATTGCCGCGGCCGCGTTGCGGAATAACGACGCCGCCGCGATTGTCCACGTGTCATTGTAGGGGTCGGATTGATCGTCGACCTGCAGCGAGTTATTTCCGCCCCCGCCGTCGAAGCTGACCGCCCCTTGAAGGTTGTCCACGAACAGGGTATCCGGTCCGACATTGAACGAGTCGTTCCCCGCTCCTCCCTGTATGCTGAGTGTCGTGCCGGCCGCGGTGCTATCGATGTTGTACGTGTCGGCCCCCAGACCACCGAAGATGTTCAGGGTTTGAAGTCCGTTGAAGGCAATCGCGGATGCATTGCTGACAGCGATTGATGTCGTCGTCACCGTCCATGTGGGGCTGGTCGTATCCGATTGATCATTGACGTTCAGCGTATTCGTTCCACCACCGCCGTTGATCGTCAATCCCGCCTTGAGCGTCGACGTTTTCATGCCGGCAGGAGTCACATTGAAGACGTCGTTCCCTGCGCCACCGGTCAGTGACACGGGAATGCCGGCCAGAATCGTGTTTACGTTATAAGTGTCGTTCCCGTCACCGTCGGCCGCGTACACTGTGGTGACGTTTTGCCAGGACGACATGACACCGTTGTCCGTGACCGTCACGACCGGCGACCCCGAGGACGTGCTTCCGTCGATCGTGATCGTATCGTTACTGTTCCCGGAAGCACCGCCTTCGAAAAGTACCGAAGCCGATGCGATCCCGTTGGCAATCACGGAGACTCGATTGACGTTCGAGACTCCGGCGGGAACGGAAAACTGGACCGTCATCGGCGTCGATCCGGTGGCCACACCCGTGGTGCTCCAGTTGAACGTGCGCGCGTACTTGACGACTCCATTCGCATCGGTGAACGCGACAATTGGATAGTTGGTTGCCGACTGGGCATCGTCACCAAAACTGGCCCCTTCGGAAATGCCGTTCAGTTGCGTCCCGGTCAGCGTGTACGTCCGGCCACCGTTGGAGACAATGCTACCGATCGTGGGACGCCAGGAACCGGATGGACCACCACTGGGGGTGTAAACGTAAAGTTGATTAGCGCCATACGTGAACAGGACCTGCCCGCTCGGAAGTGCGAGCATGCGAAGAGTGACCGGACTGAGGTTTTGAAGACCCATCGCGGCGGGCGTCGCCACCTGGGCAAACGTATTGGCGATGGGATCAAAGTCGAAAATCTCGGTCGGAGGGACGTATGTGGGCGTTCCTCCTGCCGCGATCAGCACGTGGCCATTAACGAGTTCCGCAGCGGGAGCATCGTTGGGTCCCAGTCCGTTCGGAATCACAGGGCCCAGCGACCAGCTTCCCGTTCCTGTCGGCGTCACCGGTGGAGTATAGAACGCTGTTTGACCCGTTGCGCCCGTGAAGAACACGCGGCCGTCCGGAAGCAGTAACGCTGGTCCGAGCTCCGTATTGGTCGTGGGTTGCAGAGGAACCGTTCCGGCGTTGAGCCAGGCGTTGAGCGAAGGGATGTATCGTTGTGTTTGTTGAGGGGATCCATTGACGTTGTAGGAAAGAATGCTCCCATCCGGTAGCTTGATCCAGGTCTCTTCCTCACTTTGATCGTTGTTCAGTTTATTGGGACCCGGCGTCCAACGATTGGTGACCGGATTGTAGATATCGGTCTGGGGCCCCTCATGGCTCCCAGCGATGATACGTCCATCCGGAAGTGTTTCCGTCACAACGTCACCGACAATCAATTGTGGCATGTTGGAAATTGCCGACCACGAGTTCTTCAACGGATCATAGATTTCTCCCGTATTCGTGAAATTCCGGCTGCCTAGGGGGCCGCTATCTTCACCTCCGATGACGACAACGCGACCATCGGGCAGAACTGCGGAACCGTAGAAGCGCCGGGCTGTCGCCATCGAAGCAAGCGACGACCACGTTCCATTCACATAGTTGCTGGCCGAATCCGGTGTCAGTTGAAACCACTGCTTGCTCACGCCTCCACCGTTGACCATGACGGTGCCGTCGGAGAGAAGAAGCATCGTCCCGGTACCGGTCGTTGAGGGCACGGGATTGGCAAGAGCCGTCCAGTTACCGGTCAGCAGTTTTCGCGGCTCGAGCCGTTCGACGGATGCGCAAGAGACAACTGCGCCCTGCCGCGAACGCCTCGGCCGTTCCTTGCTGAGAAACGAATTTGGAATGCAGTTCCAAAACGACATTGGCAAACCTCTTGCTAGGAATTTCCGACAACGGTTCCGTCCCCGGAATCTTCTCAGAAAATCCCCTCGCGTGAAATGCCGTTCACGCAATGGTGCCACAGCCGAGAGCGGTCAACTCCGGAAGATCAACCCGGATTCGTCCTTGAACAGAAATACTCGCAAATCAGAATCTGAAAAGCATCCTCAATTCGGCTGTTTCAACGAAGTAGAACAGACCACGTGTACAACATCAGCGTCATGCCTGATCGACTCAATGTTCCCCAAGAAAACAGAGACACATTCACATGCCACGTCCGGCGCATCCGACGAGTTCAGCGTCGATTTGACGCTTGGCACTCGGCCGACAACTGCGCCAGTGTGCGATTCGCGCACATAGAGGATGCCGTTTTGGCTCCTGATTCGATAACTCAGCCTGATATTTGAATCCGTCATGGCTGTGTTTGGGAGGTGAGATGAAAAGAACTGCAGACTATTTTGCCAATCGTCCGACGTCAGTTGAACGCAAACAGAGCCCTACAAGCCGGCCGCATGGTGATTTGTCTGCATTACCGTGCGTTGGTTGGTCAACGAAGAATTTAGGTGACGGAAGACATCCGTGCCCTTCCGGTGGAGTTCCCGGATGCCAACGAGCCCACCGGCGTTCGCCACGCAAATGGACTCTTTCCTCCGCTCGAAGTTCTCCAATGCTGGGCATCGTAGTCATCCTGAAGGCGCGCCCGCGGTTCGACCAGGACTTCAAGATTCCGGAGAAGGCTGGTGATCCGGAACGCTGGCTGATCGGTAGGGCCGCTTTTTGGCCGGATGTGGCACGCCAAACGCCGTTTGATAGGCCGAAATGGCACTACCAACGTGGTGCGTCGTTGGTGCTGAAAAGCGTAGCCTCCGAAGCGCCACCGATTCCATACCCTCAACCGCCCGCTGAAATGAACGCCGCTTGCGTGCCGTATCGCTGAGTGAGTTCAAAGCCGAGGACGCGGCAGTAAAACCGTAGCGACCGTTCCAAGTCGGCGACCTTCAAGTGGACGTGGCCGATGCGTACCTGCGGATCAATCGGGCGGGAAGTGTCGTCGATGGTCATATCGGTTGCTCCTAATCATCCTGCGGCGGTCTTTCGCTTTGGACATCTTCGTCGTCTGCTTCCATCGTCACCATGAGAATACAATACTCGTCGGGAACTGATTTTTATTGACATCGCTGCACAGGCGAGCTTACCGTGGTTCCTCGACAAGGCATCAGCGCGGCGCAGAAAGTAGCACAATCGTGACGACCTCTCCGGAACGGACACGGCTAGCTGATGACCTTGTTCTTTATCGGTCAGGGTCCACCAGATCCAGATACGCCGTCTCGAAGCATCCTTCCAACGCTTCCTCGATCAAGATTGCTTCCTCGTGGCTATCGCATGCGATCGTGAATCCATCTGGCATTCCGGGACTCGGGAACACATCCACGCAACGGCCGTCGTGAGTGAGTTTCGCGATCGGTCTTTCGATGCGAAGGCAACCCACGCGTGCAACCTCGATGTCTGCGATCAGGATGACCATCGCAAATTCGTCACCGACGGCGATCGTCTTGGCCGACAGTTCACCAGATTCAATGGCGGTCAGGATTTGGGCGTCGGTGACTGGCATTGTTTTGCCTTTCGAGGCTTGGCGATCAGCAGGAATGCAGACAGCAGCGTCAGCGGGAGGACGATGGACCACCAGGGCAACGTCCACTTTATCAGTCGATATTTGTCCTGCTCAATCGATTCTCCAAACTCAAAACCACGTTCTTGAATCTCGAATCCGCAACATTCCCATTTCCAGATGTCCCTTTCAACCAGCGTACCACCGAACGATGGGGCGCTCCCTTCAGGCACAATCCCCTCATCACCGCCGAATCGAAATCCATTTTGAATCGTATAGTGATACCAACCGGGGCTATAGTGAAAAATGACGCCACGGACTGCTACATATCGCTCGCATGTGATCCCATTCTGAGTGGCACGAAATACGATAAATGATGTTTCGTTGCCGTCGCCAAGTCGCAATGCATCCTCCCTTCTGTAACTCCTCGCCCATTCACCCACCAACACACACGCCAGCACCAGCGTCACCACACCGACCTTTCGACGCCATCCATTGAAGAACTCACGCATGATTCAGGTGACCTCGTTTGCAGTGGGTTCAGGAATCTTTTCGGGGTCGATTTGCGGGGATTGGTGAGGAGCATCATGAAGCCTATCTGACTGCTGGCGTCCCCTGGTGGAATTTCAATTTCCAGCCATTCGTCGTTTTCAGCCAAATCGAACTTCGATTGGCGGCTAAACTTTCGCTGTCTACGGTGAAAATGCTTGTATACGTGATTTGAACGACATCTTGACTCAAAAAGCGAGCTTTGAAATCAGGAAGGGGACGAACGGCGTCGATGGGTTGTTCTGCAATACACAGACATTCGTCACGGGAGTAAACCCGCCCCGAACGGCCAAATTCAAAGAAATCGTCGGCCAACACTGCTTCCATCCATAAGCGATCAAACCGGAAGTCAGACATCCATAGCCGTTCTTCCAACAATCTCAGTTCTTGCAATTCTTCAGGAGCAAGTTCCATGACGTTCTCCTCGCCTTCGGAATAATTGGCTGTTCATCCTTTTCTACCCCCGAAAGAACTCCCTCATGATGTTGACCCATCGTTTGCCGTGGGTTCCACGATTTTCAACGGAGTCGATTGGCGGGGCCTAATCAGCAAAAGCCAAAGTGAGATGAAGGTCAAAGGGATCGTGATGGACCAATAGGGGACCGTCGCAAACATCGTTTCGTGTTCATCCCCAAGAGTCGTGTGCGATTCGAATGTGAGAATAAAACCGCCAAGTTTCCAGCACCATTTAGGATTGGCATTACGAAATGACGAATTGGCTCCAGTCCAATACTCGGTATTCGATTCACTCGAACTTTTTTCAGAAGAACATCCGACGTTGAGTTCCTTTAAACTCGAATAAAACAAGGTAATCGACTTCGAAATGGCGACATCATGTGATTGATAAGTTGAGCGGCTCACACATAGGTTTTGGTCCCTTGATGCGACGACAAAAAGTGATCGCCCCGGACAGGCGTGGATGGTTTCCAATCGCCCGATACTTTTGACCCACCCGCCCATGAACACCAACGCCATCACGAGCGTTGAGCACCCCGTCTTTCGTTTCCATCCATGAAAGAACTTCCTCATGATTCACGTTCCCTCGGCAGATGTGAGTTCAACGGCTTTCGTCGGTTTCGCAATTCGCGGCTTGACGAGCAGCAGATAGGCGGAGAGCAGGGCCAGAGGGAGGACGACGGTCAAATATGGAGCCGTAACGTGCTGTGATCCAATTACTATTATCCGAGGCTCCCACGTCGTAATCGTCGAAGCGGAGCCGTCCTCGGCCTTTACTACGCGTGTAACCGACACCGGAGTTACGGCCGTTTCATCTACAGTGATCTTTATCGCATCCGATTCATATGCGAATTGAATCCGTCGTGGAAGTGCAGCGAACGATGTGGAGGAATTAAATAACCAAATTGATGTGATTGCGCACGCCATCAACAGCGTCAAGACGCCCAGCTTTCGCCGCCATCCCTTGAAGAACTCGCCCATGATTCACGCTCGATCTGGTTCGATGGTTTCCTTCGGTTTCGCAACTTGTGGTTTGATGAGCAATAGGTACGCGGAGAGCATAGTTAGCGGGACGGCAAACCACCAATATCGCATGTGCCAGACCGTCAACGCACCAGCATCACTCTCGAAATTCGAACCGTCAGGCAGTTTTGCCCAAGATTTCGATCTGCCAGGGGAGCTGTCATAATTGAGGCGCATCCACATGGCGCAACCATTGTTCGAAGCTATGAACGTTTCTCCAGAAGCAGACGATGAGATCCTGGTCATATGAATGGGACGATAGCGACTGTGAATCCACGCTGCCGCAAACACGCACGCCAACACCAACGTGAGGCACCCCGTCTTTCGTCGTCAGCCTTTGAAGAACTCACGCATGATTCATGTTCCCTCGACTGGAACGGGTTCAGCGATTTTCTTCTGATTCGATGGAAGGGGCTTTGAGAGCAAAAGGAAAGCGGAGATGAGGGTCAGCGGAGTGATGAAGGCCACGTAGGGAGTGACCAATGATAAAACTCGGAACGGTATTTGGAACGCACGTTGATTTCCACGTAAATGCCTCTCCTCGTTCGCAACAAGAAGAGGGAAATTACTGGACAATTGACTCATCCAACGGAGTCGGTGCAAGTGGGGTTCACCAGAGAAGATATACCATTCGGCCCGACCTTTGACGGAACGCATGGAATATGTTCTACCGAATGCTGGGATCGAAAAGGTAACTATGTCGGCAATGCTGAGACTTCTGATCCATCCGCCCGTCAGCACCAATGCCAGCAGCAACGTCACAACACCAGATTTTCTTCTCCATCCCCGAAAGAACTCACGCATGGTTCAAGTTCCCTCGACATTGACGGGTTCGCTGGATTTCTTCGGAGTCGATCGGCGGGACTTGGTGAGAAGCAGGGAGGCGGAGAGCAGCGTGCATGGCAATATCAATACCCAGTATTCCATGCCGATTTCCTTGACCCGCGTCCAACTGGCAGATTCTGGTGTGCCGTCAGAATCATCGCATGTCCCATATTCTTGAACGCGGAATCCTGGAATGCTCCAGTCGGAGATCCAAAGGACATCTTCATAATACTCACCATTTTCGACGCACAACGGCCATGAGTGCACTTTGATTTCAGGCGCGGGTCTTCTCCGGGACAAACTTAGCCACCCAGTAACTGATGCAAGCGTGACGTTATCTTGAAGATCGAAAAAGACGGGCCTGTTGATGGTTCTGACCCAACCCGCCAGAAGCACGCACGCCATCACCAGCGTGACAACGCCCGTCTTCCGCCGCCAACCGTTGAAGAACTCACCCATGATTCACGCTCGATCTGGTTCGATGGTTTCCTTCGGTTTCGCAACTTGTGGTTTGACGAGCAGCAGGTACGCGGAGAACAGGGTCAGGGGGAAAACGATTATCCAGTAGGGGACAACCCAGATTCGATTTTGCTCAGACTGCACGCCGTGGCGAATGCCGAACAGACGCCAAGACCATTGAATGTCTTCTTGATCGAGTTCGTCGCGAATCTCATTGGGCGTCATCACCAATACGTCCGGCAACCGTAACACCACGTGCAAATCCGAATTCAGTGTCAAGGCGAATAGGAGCACGTTGTCCCCGGAAGCCAATGTTCCGCACGATCGCTGGACATTGTCATTGAACGTGACTACGTCGCCGCAGAATTGACTCCTCACCCACCCGGCCATGAAAACGCACGCCATCATCAGCGTCACCACGCCGATCTTTCGTCGCCATCCCTTGAAGAACTCGTACATGAATCACACTCGATTTGGTTCAACGGCTTTCTTCGGTTTCGCAACTCGCGGCTTGCTGAGAAGCAGATACGACGAGAGCAATGTCAGCGGGATGACGATTGACCAATAGGGGATAATCCAGAATTGGAAGCGATTTACGGTACATCGACCAAAACCGCAAGAATGTAAGAGCCAAACCGCATGCGTTCCATAGGAATCGGTCGGTAGGAGACGATGCGACTCGAACACATTCCACGATGCCGGGCGTTGAGCCCAGTCAACCGGTATCGTCGCCCCGACATGGATGCATCCACCCGACAACATCACCCAAAACGGTAGTTGTGGCCCTATGGCATAGCCAATGGTGTCTTGAATTGAGAAGCTCCTCACCCATCCTGCCGCAAACACGCACGCCATCGCGAGCGTCACGCACCCAGTCTTTCGCCGCCATCCCTTGAAGAACTCGCCCATGATTTACGCTCGATCTGGTTCAATGGGCGTCTGCCGTTTCGCAACTCGCGGTTTGCTGAGAAGCAGGTAGGCGGAGAGCAGGGCAAATGTGAGAACGACCAGCAAGTATGGAAAGTCAAATAGAATATTTTCCTCGAAATAAAACCAATTCCCCGATTCAACAAATTGAAGTCTGCCGTTCCCAGAACGCAATGACCGTCTGGTATTGAGAAAACTGAAAACAGCAAACTCGTTTGTAGAAACCAGACTCCAGACCCACGCCATGATCGACACGCACGCCATCACGAGCGTTACATACCCCGTCATTCGTCGCGGTCCTCCGAAGAAGCGAACTGTAAATTTGAAGAACTCGCACATGATTCACGCTCGATCGGCTGGAATAGGCTCGACGGATTTCTTCGGTTTCGCAACTCGTTGTTTGGAGAGGAGCAGGTACGCAGAGATCAGGGTCAAAGGCAAGACGGGCATCCAGTATTGGATGACGAGCGGGTGCATGTTTTTGCTATTACTCATAATTTGCAAGTTGCATCCTTCACGTGAAGACCAATCAAAAAAGCGATTGGATACCTCGAAACGCCTGCCGTCTGGAATGGTAATCATCTTCCAGCTTGTATCGTCGTATCCGTGAAGGGCGAATAACTGGCTGCCAGAAACGAGGCGAACCTTCGTTTGGAGCACGCCCAGCCAACAGCATTTTTCCAGATCGACAATGTCGACCCAAAACAGGCTTCTGATCCAACCTACCATGAAAAGGAATGTGACCAACAGGATGACGCACCCCGCCTTTCGTCGCCAGCCCTTGAAGAACTCGCCCATGATTCACGCTCCCTCGGCAGTTGTTGGTTCAACGGCTTTCTTCGGTTTCGCAACTCGCGGCTTGCTGAGAAGTAGAATCATCGAGAGAAGCGTGAGCGGAACGACGACGGACCAATAGGGCATCGTCCACGAAGCGACACCAAACATCTTGTTTGAAAATCCGTACTCGCCACTTCCAAGATCAAATCCCAGCCCTTTCCGCCGCCATACGATCGTTTTCCCGTGCAGCATATCGGGCATCTCCATTTTCTTTTGGACAAACGACCTCCAGCCTGACGGTAAGTCTTTATGTGGTTGTTCGCGATCGGAAATTCCATAGGTACGCCTCCAATTGAAATAACCACGCGTGGAAGTCTGGAGATGCGCTGAATGCATGTGCCGAAAAACTACCTGATCGTAAAGCTGATTGCTCTTGAGCCACGCTCTCATTAGCGCGAGCGCGACCACCAGCGTCACGCACCCTGTCTTCCGTCGCCAGCTCTTGAAGAACTCGCCCATGATTCATGTTCCATCGGAAGGAATGGGTTCGATGGTGTTTTTCGGCATCGACGACCGCGGTTTGGTGAGCAACAAAAACGCCGAGAGCAGGGTCAGCGGGATGACGACGGACCAATAAGAGACGGCACCGTACTTCACTCTCACCAATTTACCCTTGTCGTGCACAACGAAATCAATGAATCTCTGCTTGGTCACAAATGGGCGCAAAGCATGAAACAGAAGTTGAATGTTGTTTGATCCGACTGCGAACCATTCAAGAAGATTATATATTGTTCGCATTCAAAACCTGCAGAAGAGGCATCCCGCTCTGTACGATCTGATGCGCAAATTGTTTCATCAAGGGAATTTCGGCTTAACGAGTCGATTGTCACGGCCCCGCATCGAATCCCTATCTGCGTGAATGCTTAATCGAATGAGTCCTTTGCTTCTGTTCGAAAGTAAATGTTATCACTTCTTTGGAATACGAATTGTCGGGCCAGGAACGATTTGCACGAAGCGCGGCGAAACGGAAATTGGGGCAAATTGTTTAAAGATGTCGTTTGCCAGATCTAAAGCATCTTGACCGTCGTCGGATAGAGGGCTGATTGATAGACGCCCGTTTGACGGATCATCGCGAATTGGGTGTGTGCGATTTATGACGAACTGTACCACCTTTGATAGCTTGGCAACCGAGTCAACTTCAACGCGAAGTTCCGGAAGCGCGATCACTTTGATTCCATCTCGCTCAAAAACGGGTTGCGTAATTCCCGGCTGTTGCAGGTGCTCATACATCGCATCAGTTAGTTGATCGCGTTTCAGAAGAACAAAGCCGTTTCCAACAGGCTGCCCATTCAGCTCCACAAACTTCATCGTTTGTGCATCTCCGGAATGATCGTGAAACCGAACGACATCGACAGCAACGACTTCCGCGTCGCGCGTCAAATCAATCCGTTTGCCGTCAGCGTGGTAGAAACTCGATTTCGTTTTGCGTTTCGCCATAACAGCACTTTATCATGAGTGCAGCGCACGCCTCAATGCAGCATGAATATCGAGCCGCCCCCAACCCATCTCCTTGTTCCAGCGGCGATTCGGATCGAGTTTTCCATTGCCCTTCATCTTGGCTGCTTCGGATGTGAGAATCTGTCGCACTTCAGCTTCTTTTAATCCCGGGGCGACGGACAAGATCAGTGCCGCCGCCGCAGCAACTTGCGGTGTGGCTGACGACGTGCCATTGAATGTCAGTACATAGTTGCCACTACCATAACCAGCGGAACCGGAAATGTCCGTCGTGGCAATATGGACGCCTGGTGCAACAATTTGCATTTCGGGGCCGAAACAACTGCCCCACCATGTTTCGTGGTCCCGGGAAGTCTTAGATTTTCGTTCATCCCATTCATTGCTGGCACCGACACATAGCATGTTTGGCAGCGAAGCTGGATATTGGACCGGACCGTCGCTGTTTCCTGCTGCAATCGCAATCACCGCGCCTTTATTGTTTCGACCTTTTTTTCGAGCCCGCTCAAACGCGTTCGTGATTGCATCAACCGCTAAACCGCCCCCCCAGGAATTGGATAAAACATCTGCTTTGGCATCGTTCCAGGACCAGTCGATCGCTTCCGCGGTTTTGAAGTCGTCGAAAGCCCAATAACCGTTCCCATAACCTTTCGCGATGCGCACGGCCACCAGTGAGCATTGCGTCATTCCAGGATATTCATTGCCCCGACCAACGATGATCCCCGAACATGCGGTTCCGTGTGCATCATCACCATTTGGTGCCGCCGTCGCATGATTATCAACGAAGTCCTTTTGAGCGACGACCGAATCACGCAGGTCAGGGTGATTAACGTCAACCCCTTCGTCTAGCACTGCGACTCGAATGTCAGGATGGCCCCTTGTGATTGTCCAAGCGGCCCGTGCCGAAGAGTCTGCGCCTCTCACGCCGATCAAACCGTTGTTCAAATGGTTCCACCAAGGTAATGGAGAAACCGATTCAGGACTCGACTGACTTTTTCGGAACGTGTGTTCCATCAACCGAACAAAGTTCGGATGCGCTCCACTGGCCTGTGTTTGTTCATAAGCGAAGTTTGCGCACTCGAATGCGTTCTTTATTGCATCCTCTCCAGCAAGATTCGAATTGCGCAAAAGCAACTTTTCAAATGTGCCCTCGCGCAGGACCTCCATACCGAATTTGCTTTTGAGCTTTCTGAGCGTAACCAGACTGGCACCCTCGACAACCAACGTTTCAGTCGCCACAAGACTGACCCCTGCCGCTTTCTTTTGAGGCACCAGAAATGGTTCCGCGGTTAAATTGCCGAGTTCTTCAAATCGACTCTCATGATCGGCCATCATCGAACGTACAGCATTCATTTGGCTTTCCATCCCGGGACTGGCCGTGACCTTTGTTAACGCTTGAGCCGGCGTCACAATACTGATTCGGAACTGCTGATCGTGGGAGTGGTAAGTGAATGACGGCATGTAAATTTTCCTGGATTGAGAGCGTCATTAGAAATGATGCTTCCATCTCATAGGATGGAATAACCTTTTCAAACCACTAAATCGTTTCAAGATTCCGCGAAATGATCATGACACTTGGAGACATTGATGTCAGTTTCATCGTCGTGGTGCCTGTACCGTCCCACGACCGACATCACGCATTTGCATATCGGGCAGCGCACAGCAATTCTCCAATAACTGATTACGCAAAAGGGGAGGCCACCTTGTTTCAAGGGAATGCTCGCACCACAGGGCTGCAATTCCCGCAACAATTGCGGCCGACACACTCGTGCCCGATAGAATCGCATAGCCTTGATTGAGGTCTGCGGAAACTATGTGTGTGCCTGGAGCGAGACAGTCAACTCGCATATTTGAGAAATTCGCAAGCAAGTATTTGTCTCCTGCCGCCGAGTTCGATACATCTCGATTCGGACGGCATCTGGCCAGTGCGCCGACGGAGATGAACTTCTCGACAACCGCAGGTAATGCGGCTGGCACTACCCAATTGTCACCACAACGGCGTTTGCTATGGTTTCCTGCTGCAGCAACTAGCAGAGTACCAGGCCGTCTCGCTTCAATGTGGTCCGCCAGAGTTTCGAACACACGCAGGGCTTTTCCGTAGCGTTCCAGTGCCAGCGAAATCGCAACGCGGGAAGGATACTTCTGCTCCTTGAGCGATTGAACGCACGCTCCGAAATCGATTCCGAGAGAGACCGAAATAATGTGTGCCCCTTCTTCAACCGCCCAAAAGACGCCACTGCAAAGGTTGTCAATGAAGCCCTTTTGATCGCGTTCCCAGATTTTACCAACCAGCAACTTGTCAATGTTCGGCGCGACACTGTAGCGAACTCCATCTTTCTCCCGCCCAACAATCTTGGCGGCGAGGATCGTGCCATGACCATCCGTATCATTGATACTCGTTTTCGTGAAATCTTTGCATAACAATCGTTGTTCACGTACGTCATCAAAGGCCTCGTGTTTGAGATCGATTCCAGAGTCCAAGATAGCGACAACGGCTCCCTTGCCGCTGAAACCATCTGCCTGAACTCCAAGCATCGACAAATCAGCCGACAACCGTACAGACTTCTCGGCTTTTGAAAACTTCGGTGCAGCGTCAAACCGCTTTCGACTAGGATGGGCTAATTTCATAGGAAGGCCTGCCGGGGCGGCCGCTTCAAAATTCTCATTGCCGTGGTCGCCAGGATCACCGGACTCGAAACTGAGGGAATAGCCATCGACAGGTGGACGCGATCCCGATCCTGTTCCCTTCGATGATTCGCGGCTTCGTGGGACTTTGCGAAGGATGACGTATTCTTCTTTCATTGACGGTAACCCTTCCCGATGACGGTTGATCCGATTATTTAGTTCCCGAATAGACGATCGACGACGCAAGTGCCACAGCAGTGAGTAGAAGAGATTCGGAATTCGCTTCCGACGCAAAAAACGAACGGACGGGCTGCGATTCATTAAAAACTTGACGAAGAAGTTGATGTCGAACCTCTACCACATTTTTGGCCCGGCCGCCGAGAAGACTGTCCACGACATTGGCCGCGAGATGAGCGGCCGAAATGTCATGCACTTCTTCGCGAAATCCAAATACATTTGCAATCCTGTCGCCTCCGGCAAGCAGCCGAGGAATCGTGCCACGCGCGATCGGCTCAGAAACACCGCCTCCTTCGGTGCCCCCTGCACAACAAGAGGCGAGGACAAGTGTTCCAATCGAGGCCCTGCCGAAGCATTCGAGATTCCCGTCAAGAACAAGACCACCACCGCGAACTCCATGTACTAGCAAGACGGCAATTCCGATCGAACGCGTATTAATGAGATGTCGAAGGCGTTCGCAGGTACATGCACTTTGCGGCAAATCACTTCGATCCAGAATCATGCAGCGAGCTTTATCAAGTTCATATCGAAGAATAAGGGATTGTAACTTGTCACGTAGATAACGGGGCGCATGACTCTGGTCTTTTGCAAGCGAATCGGATTTCATCTCATCGGCAGAAGGCCGATCGATCTTTGCACCAATCGTTGCTTGGATGTCAGGCAAATAACTTCCAGAAAGCAATGACATGCCGAAGTCCATCGAATCGGCCGTTTTGTGAATTTGGTCGAGCGAAGCCTGTACTCGAAAATTGATCCCATTCCGAAACGAGTTCGATGTCGCAAACAATGGCAGATGCCCGTCTGAGAGCAAGTCTAATGGAATGGAAGCCGCAATCCCACTGGAACTGACAATGACATCGGCATCGGAAAAAACGCCCTTCGGAAGGCACGACAAGATTGGTCCCATGGAATCGTCAAGGAACGTTAACCATTCGTGATAGGCTTGCCGCTGTGCCATAGCCATGTCTCGCGGTACTTGACCAAAACTTTCATTCAGACGATTCAAGAATCGGTTGTGACGCAAACGGACGTCAGACGTCGAGGGTCCGGAAAGCGCGTCGGTGACTTTCAAGCGTTCATTGTCGATCCATGCAACCTGGCAAGTGATCCGGCCGCTGATCGGATGAAGATTGACCCAGACTCGGCGCGATCCCAAAACATCTTTCCAATCTTGGGCCGTTGTTTTCTTTTTTCCATTGATTGGCTGTTCGAGACTCACCCATGCGGGAACGTCGGGTGACAGGTGCCCATGAATTGGGATGGCGAGGTCCTCTGGAAATGTATTAGTCCCCGCCAGCGCTGCTTCCCACTGTGCCGAACGCGGATCTGCGTTCAAGATTCGAAATTCCGCGTCACCCCATTTTTCACGCGGCGCTTCAATTAGAGGCCCATCTGTAAGCTGTAGGGCTGGGCTGATCAGATCTTCGAAAAACAAAAGGAAATTCTCGGCGTCGACTTCTGGTCTTCTCAATGTTGAATCGAATTGCTTGGTTAATCGGTCCAGCAACAGTTCGTCAACGTGAGCGGCATCGAAAAGAGCAGGCAAGGCCTGATCGACGGTGTGCAGTGATTCGAAGATCCGCGTTCGGAGAAACTCATGAATTGCCCCGCATTGGCTCAGGAGTTCCGACAATGAGAATGAACTCGAATTGGCGACCCAGAGAGCAGACGCGCGCGCGATGGCCAGGGAAGACTCAAATCGATTTCGAAGATTCGAAAAAACAGGATGAGGGAATGCCGATTTCGTCATCGCAAGATCTTCGATTCGCCGAACGACCTCGCAATGCCGTCCCAATGCAGACGCCACATCAGCCGCAATCAACAATTCGTCATCCCCTTGCAATGGATTTGAAACGAATTCATCGACCAGCGGTTTCAAGAGGTCAATTAACCGAGTCTCGCCGAATAGACAAGCGGTTCTCGTTAGACGCGTAATAAGGGTACGGAACTCTTGCGATCCCCGCATCGCTTGCGGTTTCGCTTTTACAAATTTGGCGATTTCCTGAAGGAGTAGTCTTAACTCAGGACGCGCGTCATGTCTCCACGCATCCGCAAGGAAATGGGCGAGCTGGCAAACCGCATCACGGGAAAGCATCGCTTGCGGATCTTCGAATGCTTTCTGAATCAGATCAATTATCGCAGGGACTATTGACAGCGATGAGGTTGTCGCCAAAAACGATTCGATGAGCAGTGAGATCTGTCGCTTATCCGGAAAATGTCCCAATGCTCGGGCGGTGCAAACCAGCGTATTGTGGCAAATGGCAGGGGAAATTTTGGACGCCGACCATTTTTCGAAGACGGAATGAACTTCGTGTTCTTCAAAATGCTTGATCTGCAATAGAATACGGATCTGATCGATGGCAAGGGCAATTTCTCCGGCCTCGAGCATTAGATTGACGAAATCAAGATCGTCCGGCGTGATTGAAAAACTGAGATTGTGGTCCACGGATTCTCTCGAAAAACTGGCCGAGAACCAACTGCTGGGTTCTCGGAAAAATCGGAATTAGACTGAAATTCGAACCGCTATGTGGATCTTGATTGGCGACGAGATTCAACGATCCGACCGGCAATCCAGTAATTGGACTGCCGGCCGGCGAATCCAGCAACGTCACTGATTTGAGTTAAATCTTTCGAAGCATAGCAGCAGAAATTCGCTGCTGAACGCTCTCGATATCGACTCCATATCTGTTTGCATACCAAAGCGACTGCTGCCAGTTTCGTGAATAGGACGCCGCAAAACGGGAACCGTCGGCGACCAAATTGCCGTAAGTCAACGTATAAGAGCGATATGCACGCGCGTACGCGTCGGCATTCTCCAGAAAGGCCTGCTTTATAGACGCGAAGTTCGTCGCATCGGACGGTCCAGCCAAAGCCAACTCGTTGAATTGAACTTCGCAATAGCCGGTCGCACGCGTCGCACGGATTCGAACATATGAGAACGAACCTGTGCCTTCGATCACCAAGTCGCCGTCATCGAGGAAACTCTGTAAGTCGCCTTCTTTCCGCAACTGACGATTTTCATCGTACCTTCTCGCGAATCCTCCAGTCACCTGATTGAACAGATCGCGCCGCGTCGGATTTTTCTTGTCGAAGTCGAAGCAATCTGCGGCAAATAATGCCCCATCTTCTGTTACTTTTTTTCTCTCGCAGGGGCTGAACAGCATTTCCTGCGTTGGCTTAATCATCGGGATTCCTGGGTCGGAATTCGACGAATTAGGCGAAACAAACAGCATCGCCACCAAGGCTAAGGCTCCGAAAAAGCCACGCCGATCGGTCTTCGTCATGCACGAGCCAGTGGACGATGACGAGCATTGATTTAGAGTGCCATCCTTATCGGCGTCTCCTTCGTGACGGTAACTGGGGTGCAACATCGCCATAAACTTTACGATTGTGGTCATTTTCTACTACCTTTTTTGGACAGGGAAAACGGAGCAAGCAACGCTTACATTTGCGCGCCTACCCATGAAAGACCTCAAGCAAGAAGGACGATGATCGCAAGCGAAATCGTTAATCCGATTGAAAGTCAACGCTGGAAAGATTCGCTAGATCTGTGCCGAATCTCCAAAAAACGAACTGAATAGACACACGTGCTTTCGCCGTACTACTTTGTGTCAGCGTGTGTCTTTGGATCACCTTTTTGGGATATTGAGATTGACCGTTAAAAGCGGAAAATGTCGCACTCCGACGGTTGATTCTCTCAAATTGACGATCGCGTTGGCCGACAGTGACGAAATTGGCAAAATCCCATGTCGTTTTTGGCAAAGTCATGAATTTCACTGACGCGAGCAATTATGATTTTGTCAGTTTTTCGAGTAAAGTGGTCAAAAGAGGTAACGGTACAGGCTTTGCTTTCTCAACGTCACTCCTATTCAAATTAGTCGGCGCCGAACCACGGGACGCACAGAAATGCCATCTGAGGAAACTTTTGAACTATCAGCGGCACCTGTTCCACTCAACACGCTCGCCAAAGTCGCTCGCACGCACATGCGACTCCGATTGACGAGCGAGAGCGCCTTGTTAATTGAACGAGGCGCAGCTTACCTAGCCGAACGCGCGGCGTCAGGTGACAGAATCTACGGCGTGAATACCGGATTCGGATCCTTAGAAAACCATGTGGTTGATGTCGTTGAACTCCAGCGATTGCAATACAACCTATTGCTTTCTCATGCCTCTGCGATTGGCCCACCTGCCAGTGAGCCAATCTGTCGGCTAACGCATCTCCTAAAACTAATGACGGTGTGTCGCGGCATAACGGGAATTTCACTTCCGATTGTTGATCGACTTGTCACAATGTGGAATGCGTCCGTTATCCCTGCATTTCCGACCATAGGAACGGTTGGTGCAAGCGGCGACTTGGCTCCACTTGCACATTTCGCTTTGCCTTTGCTCGGACTGGGTCAAGTATACGACGAAGGCGAACTGCGACCCGCTTCCGCCGCGCTCCGACAGCGATCTTGGCCCGCAATAGAGTTGACTCTAAAGTCAGGACTAGCGCTCGCGAACGGCATTCAGTACATTGCCGCTCATGGTGTCTCGACCGTTGTGCGCATGCGCCAAGTGCTTCAATTGGCCGAAATTATCTCATCCATCAGCACCCAGTCATTTGCATGCTCACAAACCTTTTATGACACCCGCCTTGCAATGACCTCAGGACATCCCGAGCGAACGGTTTCCCTCGAAAACCTCTCTCGATTACTGGCGGGCAGCAATCATCATGAATTGCCGACGTGTCGTATCTCTAAGCAAGACCCCTATTCATTTCGATGCATTCCGCAAGTGCATGGAGCGGTGCGGCAAGTAATCGAGTTCGCCGCCCGACTTTTGGAGCAAGAATGCAATACGGTGTCGGATAATCCATTGGTCCTATCACAGGAAGAAACAATTCTCTACTGCGGCAATATGCACGGCGCATCCGTCGGAATGGCAATGGATTGTGCCGCGATTGCAATCACAGATTTGTCATCACTCTCTCAATGCAGGACGTTCCAATTGTTGCTTGGACGCCAAGGGTTGCCAGATTACTTGTCGCCTACTCCCGGTTTGCATTCGGGCTATATGATGCCCCAAGTCATCGCTGCCGCGCTTTATGCAGAAAACGTCGGACACGCAACACCAGCTTCGCCGATCACAGTAATGACATGCCAGTTCCAGGAAGATCATGTCAGCATGGCGGGTGGGGCGGGTCGTAAAATGGATTCCATTTTGGACAATACTTTATCTATTCTGGCGATCGAGTTGCTTCTTGCAACCCAAGCCGCCGAACTCCAGAATGGGCTACTGGTGTCTCCGCTAACGCGAACCATCATAAACGACGTGCGAACAGTAGTACCACACTTGACGATCGATCGACCACCAGGGCCCGATATCGAGATACTTCGTTCGATCTTGGCGATCCGAGGTAGCGAATGGATTGAGCGTTGTGGACTGCTTTAGCTTGCAGCCCGCATCAATGAACCGCGAAAGCATGTCCTTCTCTACAAGCCAGCTAATTCCTAATCGAAACCCGTCTCCTCTAGTTTATACTCCTTGAATCGGGTTCGCCACTCGGATGTCGTCATCTTCAGTGATTCGCGGGCAGTACTCTGATTTCCCTTTGCGACTCTTAATGCCGTCATCATACATTGCTTTTCATAAGCTCTTTGCTCTTCCATTAACTCATACTGCTCGTTCCTTAGTAGCATTTCCGTAACTTCCGGGATACTTGCAATTCCACGGTCGCTTGTCGTCGGTCCCCTCGGGGGTGCCGTTTCAAATCGCTTAAGGTCGTCGGCGGAAATGACATCCTCGCTTGCCAGATAAACGCATCGTTTTACTAGCCGTTGTATACTGCGAACGTTATACGGCCATGATTGTTCCAATAGCCAATTCTCTGCATCTTTATCAAAAGAAAGCTCCCGTCCACGTTCTGATCCGATGAGCGACAGATAGTGATTTGCGATCGGAAGAATATCCTCCTTTCGCTCGGAAAGGGGCGGTAAGTGCAATTCAAAGACAGCAAGCCGCGCATAAAGATCCTGCCGAAACGTCTGCTTGTCGATCATTTCTAATAGACTTCGATTGGTTGCCGAAATCACGCGTGTATCTACGTTTACGGATACATCTTCTCCTAGCTTTTGGACTTCGCCCCCTTCTACCGCCCGCAATATTTTCGCCTGTGTTGAGAGAGTCAAATCGCCAATCTCATCCAAAAAGAGCGTGCCGCCGTTTGCTTGTTGAAATCTGCCCTTTCGGTCGCAATTCGCCATAGTATAGGCTCCTTTACAGTGGCCAAATAGCTCGCTTTCCGCGAGTATTTCCGGAATCGCCGAACAATTGACGATCAGATAAGCGTTATGAGCTCGTGGGCTATAATCGTGAATGAGTCGCGCGAAATACTCCTTTCCCGTACCGGTTTCTCCGGTGATTAAAACCGTATCCTTACTGGAAATGGACTGCGCAAAAAGTATTGCCTTCTTTCGTAACTCGCGCATGGTCGAGGTATTTGCAATCATCATCTTATTCGCTTCCGAGCGGGAGCGAATCACTTCAATCGCCTGCATCAGATCGGCACACAGCTTCGCTGAGGGAAAAGGCTTGTTGATAAAATTGTCCGCTCCTCTTCCCATAGCAAGGCGATATTCTTCATCGGAGCCTTTTACGGTGGCCATCACGATGTAAATCTCGCCGAGCGCATTAGATTTTAGCTTGTGTACTAAATCAATGCCTTGGTTGTCAGGGGGAGACTCCGTGAACATCCAATCGCAGATCACGATTGGAATCTCACCGGGATGAGCGTAAAAAATTTCCTCCGCCTTGTTTGGAGTAACTGCACAGAACGGGGTGAGGCCGCATTCAGTTGCGCATTCCGTAAACTGCTTTAAGCAAACAGCATCGTCCTCGACAATTAAGATATTCATTTTGCCAAGTATTCCTCCAAGTACGGCCGTAAAGTGGTCAACTCTTGCTCAAGTTGAACCAACTCGGCTTCGGTCAAGACATTTCCACTGCTTACCTTTGAGTTCAGTTGGCCAGCGAGTTCAGCTGCGCGAGTGGCGCCAGCAGTGTCAAGCCAGGTTACCAGATCGTGGACAATCTGTTCCGCACTCTCGTTGGCGCGTTGCGCGAATCGAATGGCCTCTACTGGTAAGAGAAAAAGTTGGCGATAACGCAGGATCGCTTGCCAACGTGAATAGTCTCTCTCTTTCGGTAGTCGGCCCGGATCGAAAACTGGGGTGGCATTCGGAACGTCTGCGATGATTGTCGCTGGTGGAACGAAGTTTTCAACGAGGCCAAACCTGCTAAGCGCTCGTCGCAAAGTTCCCTCGTTTCGCAAAGGTTTTCGCAGAACTTCGACACTATTCGGCAAGTCGCGGCGATCGAATAGCGACGGTGGGTGAGCCGTTAGGAAGATAACCGGTGTTGGCAATCGATCTAGTGTACGCGATAGTTCGTCGCGACTCCACAATTCGTGCGCAAGGCGCACGCCGTCTTCGCTCGACTGTTCCATCTTCATGTCGGTAATCAAGAGATCAAAGTGCCTCTGCTGAATTGACGCTAGCGCCGAAGTGTACGAAGTCGCTTCGACAATCGAAATCCTCTGTGCGAAGATACTCGTGAGTGCTTTCCGCACCTCGACAACTGAAATCACGTCGTCATCAGCCACTAGGACCCCGACATTTGGCGACGGCTCTGTCGCCATCTTGCCACCTAGCGCTGTCTTGATCGTCGCGAAAAGCGCTGATTCGAGGACCGGCTTTTCGAGGTGTTGATGCGGAAAACCTTCGGCAATTGCATGATCGCCAAGTACGATCAACCGATTCCCTTCCCATAAGTTGCCGCGAAGAATATTCAGCAGTTCGCCGCGAAGAAGTTGAGCGTCGATGATTAGCAAGTCAATTGAGCTCACTTGAACTGCACAAAGTCGCTCTACGAGATCGAACTCCTCAACTGACTGCACTTCCATTCCTCGCACACTCATTTGCCGCGTCAAAGAAGACTTAAGTGTCGTTCCTTTTACAATGAGAAGCACTCGAGTGCCGGGAAACGACTCATTTTCAACTCGTACAGATTCTACACTCTCTGGAAGCGCCACTGTCATCTCAACATAAACCGTTGTACCTTTGTTCGGTTCACTTTCAACCCTTATTCGTCCACCTAAGAGGGATAAATATGTGGTGACCAAATAAAGTCCAAGACCGATCCCTTCCCGCGTACTTCCCGCTCGCTCAAAAGCATTAAAGATTTTCGGCTGCAGTTCTTTGCAAATCCCACAACCAGTATCGATGACTTCAATCGCAATTGACACGTCTGTCATATTCGTGGATATGACCGACACGTTCAGCATTACTTCGCCCGCATCGGTAAACTTTACAGCATTCTGAAGCAAGTTTCCAATAATTGATTTAAGGCACAACGGATCAAGCCTCAAACACTGTGGTACATCAGGCTCGACTGACAGAATCATTTCCAAACCCTTTTTTCGTGCTTCTGCGCCGATGACATATACTTGATCTTCAATAAGCTGTCTTAGGTTAATGCAATGCTGAGTAACCGTCGTGCCGGCGTCCAGCTTCGCGAATTCGAGCAATTGTTCAAAGTGCTCGACTAAGAGGCTAGCTTTTCTATGTGCCTGATCAACCCAAGAACCCATCGGTTCAGCTAGTCGGGACTCAACCAAGAGCGTCAGGTGAGATTCGATGCTTGCCATCGGTGATCGAAAATCATGACCTAATTGCTCAAGATACCCTTGCTTTAACTGCAGATTTCGTTGACGAATCGCAACTCGTGCAAGCTGTCGCATGACCTGTTCCACCGCACGTTTCAGGTGCGTTGGAATTGTGCGTACATGGTTCGCGTAGATTTCGAGAACCCCGAAAACCTCCTTACCGTTGCCAATTGGAATAACTAGGCCGTATTTGACATCTGTGCTTGGCATCATCGTATCGGGTTCAAGTAGGGGTTGCCAAGTCTGAGTGCGAACCGACTCCTCCAATGCCTTCCGAATAACTGGACTTCGTTCCTCACTTGCCGCAAACAATGCTGATGCTTGGATTGGATAACCACTTCCAAACGCAAAACCAAGAAACTCAGCAATGCGCTTCTCGCAATCTCCCAGTGCGAATTCGAATGAATCCGCCTCGTTCGAGGTTTGTGCGACATAAAGCAAGAAGTCAAACGACTGCGTCGCCTGAATGAATGCGCCTGCCAGCTGGCCCACTTCATCCGTGCGTTGAGCGTAGGATTTGACCAGATCCGCAAGTGCTCGCGTCTCATCTGTTATGGGCGCTTCAGATATGTGCTCGGAATATCTAGTAAGAGTTGTAAGTGGGTGCGACACACGCAAGTAAACGAGAATCGCAGTCACTCCCAAAACGCACGTCACGAGAGAGAGCTCGAGCGACAGCGAGTTAACCAGGCGCTTTCGTAAGGATCGGATTAAGGCATTTTCCGAGACGGCGATCGCAATTAGCCACGATGGACGGTCAAGATGCGGACGGTTTGCATCGCCAAGGCGGGCGAGAGTTATTCCAATAATGTCGCCTCCGCTGTTTAGCGTAATGACGTGTGGAATTGCTCGCGATTCAACGTAAAACCTCTGCCTCAACAATTCGGCGGCGACAGGCTTTTTCCATTCCTCTGCAGTTTGCTCGTTTGCGGCGGCGGACAGAATGACATGCCGTTCCGCAGACGATAGACTCAGGGGAAGGCTGGCAATCTCGTTTGGCGTGAAAAGATAGGTTACAGCATCGCGAAGATTTTTTTTCTTCAATTGTTCCGCGAATGGCGCAAGAGTTAGAGTCGAAACGACAACGCAATTGGGGATGTTAATTTGGGTCTGTGCTTCAACTTTAACTCGTTGACTGCAACTGATCGACAGCGGCTTTTCGTCAGTCTCCAATGCAAAGGGGTCGATCCATGCCCTGGTACCATTCGGCTCGTTGGCGACGGGAATGAACCATGGGCGGCTTGTCGCATTGAATGCATGTCGTTGCGGGTTGGTTGGATTTCTTCCGGCTAAGTACGTATCGATGTCGTAAACAAGCAGTTCATCATTATTGACGCCTTCGGTTCGGACAGCGACACGAAATGCCCCCTCGGTCCCGAGTCTGTCGACAGCAATATAGTCGCCATTGTCGAATCCGACACCAGTGAATGAAATGTAGTCGAACAACCTTAACTGGTCACGAAAGCGTTTCACCAAGTCTCGCCAATCCTCAGCGGCCTTATGTTGTGACATGAGTTGACTATTAACATCGTTTATCCGATTTAGCGTTTCCAACATAGAGCTCAGTTTCGAATGCGAATCATCTGCGATTTCAGTGCGCCATCTATCCGCCAGCGCAGACATTTCTTCTTCGCTCAGCCGAAAACCTGTAAGCCCGGATACCCAAACGATAGCGAGGCTCAAAACGAAAGGTACCGCGAGTCGGAGCGAAAGTGGCCAACTCAGGAACCAATTAAGGGGTCGCTTAAGAAGTGCGGAAGAAAGACGAGAGATCACGCTGCTACGTTGCTGAAAAGGTCCGCTCACGTTTTACCCCCTAAGCGTATGTCACATTCCGGATCTTGATTGAACGGCCCTTGATCTAGATATTGCCTTTTTGAACCGGAGTCAATGTAATTGTGTGGTATCAGTTTCATTCAACGCAGTTGCCGAATAGACGAATAGATTCAGAATGCCGAAGTGCCGTAAAAGAATATCGCACTCTTGCGGCGCTGAATGGATTTGTCAACATTGATGAATGAGCCTGAGCATCGCGTCGCGCGTGCAACGGAATCGTTTGGATTCTTACCGATACGGAAGGGATCAACCAATGGGGCGTTCGGCTCGAAGATGTCGACACCGATGATCCGCCCGTCGTCACCTGCGAGAACGATACCAAAATTGCATGTCCGACTTTCTCAAAGTTCGTTACGGCAATGGTCGTCAACGACGTGCTGTTTGATCCCGAGGCCGAGGCCGAGGCGGGCGGGAACTCAACTCAGTCCATTGTGTCTTAAAAGCGGCTCGACGCTTGGGTCGCGGCTGCGGAAGTCGCGGAAGACGTGAACCGGATGTCGACCACCTCCCACGGCCAGAATTGTCTCCCGGAAGCGGCGACCGGTTGCGGCAACCTCAGCGGCGTTATCCAAGCCCGCCTCTTCGAACGCAGCGAAGGCATCCGCACTTAAAACTTCGGCCCACTAAAAGCTGTAATATCCCGCGGCGTATCCTCCAGAGAATATATGCTGAAACGAGCAAATGGAGCGGTCTTCCGACAGCGGCGGCAACACGCTCATCAACCTACCGATGCGCTCTTGCACGTCGTATGGCGTCTCGGAACTGTCCATGTCCCAGTTGGAATGAAGTTCGATGTCGATCATGCCAAAAAAAAGTTGCCGTAGCATCATCGAACCGGCCCGATAGTTCTTCCCGGCCCGGATCTTCTCAAAAAGTTCCTCGGGAAGCCGCTCCGCTGTCCGATAATGTCCGGTCAATCCGAGCAGCGTAGGAGGGTGGTAACACCAATTTTCCATAAATTGGCTCGACAGCGCGATTGATTCCAGCAGCGTCGACATGCTCAATCCTCGTCAGCATGTGGTGCAGGCCATGACCCATCATAGAGAAAAGAGTCTCGACCTCACGAAACGACA